>Ga0066364_10000106_pt1 | contig 14517 bp, 16 predicted proteins | sample Knorr_S7_td_Surf_FD_70970 | JGI IMG/M metagenome (GOLD analysis project Ga0066364, IMG submission 70970) | Marine microbial communities from Southern Atlantic Ocean transect - Knorr_S7_td_SurfaceA_ad_6m_LV_A | ecosystem: Environmental > Aquatic > Marine > Oceanic | place: Southern Atlantic...
TTCATTTCCTCTAGGCAAACAATGTAAAAAAATAAAATCCTTTTTTGCTAATCTGGTCAATTTTTTATCTATCTTAAAATTTTTAAACGCGTGGATCTTTTTTTTCTTATTCACTTTATCGTTAAGTGAAATTACCTTATCTGAAAATATTACATCAGCACCAAAAACTGCTTTTTTTGGATCATTATAAATATAAATTTCCTTATTATTTTTTTTGACCCAGTTTCTAATTTCTTTTCCAGGTTCAAATTTTTTTGGGCAACCAATGCTTAACTTAAAAGAAAATTTCACTGAGGCGGCAATTAAACTATTCAAAACATTATTTGAGTCACCAATCCAACAAATATTTAATTTCGAAATAGGTTTTCTTTTAATTTCTTCAACAGTGAAAATATCAGACAATACTTGCGTTGGATGTGATAAAGGGCTTAAACCATTTATTATAGGTATTGATAAATATTTTTTAAAATCTTCCATTTTTTTTTCGCTATCAGTTCTCAACATAAAACCATCTCCATAAGTAGAGAGAACTTTGGCAGTATCGGTAACACTTTCTCCTCCTTGGCCTAAATGAAGCTCATTAGATCTTAATGTTAAGGTTCCTCCTCCTAACTGCTTGATTGCCAAATAAAAACTTATTCTTGTTCTTGAACTTGGTTTTTCAAACATTTGTATCAATATTTTTCCTTTAAGCGGGGATCCTTTGTCAACCTCAAGAGTGCTAAGTTTTTTTCTTAATCTTTTTCTGTTTTTAGCATCGGCGATGATCTTTCTAAGATCTTTTGAAGAAATATCTTTTAAATTTATAAAATGTTTCATTAAACTAAAATTCTAAGCAAACTTTATTAATAGCTTTTAATGCTACATCGATTTCACTCTTCTTTACATTTAAGGGTGGTAAAATACGAATAACATTTTCAGCGGCTTTAATAGTCAATAATTTCTTTTCCATAAGTTTATTTATGAATAAGGTTTGATCTTTATATAATTGAATTCCTATTAACAAACCTTTTCCTCTTATTTGTTTAATAATATTTGGATATTTATCTTTTATAATATTTAAATTTTTTAAAAAATATTTTGATAAATTTTTGACATTATTCAAAAATTTTTTATTTGAAATTATATCCATTACTTCATTTCCAACAGACATGGCTAAGGGATTGCCTCCAAATGTTGATCCGTGAGTTCCAGGCACCATTGCTTTGCTAACCTTCTTGTTCATTAATACTGCCCCAATAGGAAATCCTCCACCTATACCTTTTGCTATAGGCACAATATCTGGTTTTACTTTTGAACTTTCAAAAGCAAAAAAATCGCCTGATCTTCCGATTCCACATTGAACTTCATCGAGTATTAATAATATTTTTTTCTTATTACATAATTTTCTTAAATCTCTTAAACACCAGTCAGGTATTACTTTTATTCCACCTTCTCCCATAATTGTCTCAACCATAATAGCTGCAGTATTTTTTGTGATACTTTCTTTCAGAGAATTATGATCCCCAAAAGTAAAATGATCGAAACCACTTACTTTAGGACCAAAACCTTCAGTCATTTTTTTTGACCCACTGGCAAAAATTGCAGCTATTGTCCGACCATGAAATGAATTCTTAACGCAAAGAATTCTATTTTTTTTCGGTTTTCCAATTGAATAAAAGTATCGTCTTGCAACTTTTATAGCAACTTCTGTTGCTTCAGTTCCAGAATTTTGAAATATTACTGAGTCTGCAAAAGTTTTTTTGACCAATTTTTTTGCTAAAGTCTCTCCCTCAGGAATTGTAAATGCATTTGAAACATGCCAAACTTTCTTTGCTTGTTTATATAATGCTTTAATTAATCTTGGATTAGCATGGCCTAAACTATTAACTGCAATTCCTGAACAAAAATCTAAATATTTCTTACCATTTTTAGCAATTAGATAGCTTCCAATACCCTTTTTAAAAGAAATTTTTTTTCTATTATAATTATTTGCTAAAAATGTCATTTAATTTCTAATTTTATATCCTCTTTTATAAAGGAAGAATGATATGAACCATATAATCAAACTAAATAAAAATAAATATATAAGACCAAATTTAATTGAACCGTCACTACTTCCGATAAAAGAAAATCTCAACCCGTCAATCATATGAAAAAAAGGATTTAAAAAACTTAATTTTTGTAAGATTTCAGGAAGTCTATTAATTGAGTAAAAAGTACCCGATAAAAAGGACATTGGAACAATAATGAAGTTGGTTACAGTTGCCATATTCTCCCATTTATCAGACCACATTCCTGCTATAAAACCCATTGCTCCCATAGAAAAAGATGACAGAAATAAGAAAATTGCAAAATGCAGAGCATTTTCAAGACGGATATCTATAAAAATACTAAATACTAAAATTGATAAAAAACTTATCATAATAGACCTTGTAATTGAGGCAAAAATTACAGCGAGCGTTACTTCAAGTGCTGAAAGTGGACTTCCTACTAAATCCACAATATTTCCCATCATCTTTCCAGAAAGAATTGAGGATGAGGAGTGTGCAAAAGATTGTTGAATAATTTGCATACTAATTAATCCAGGTGCTAAAAATTCGACAAAAGGAACTCCAAGAACTATTCCTCGATTTTCACCAAGTGCAAGGGAAATGACCATTAAAAATAAAACTGCTGTTACTACAGGGCCTAAAATTGTTTGACCAGATACAATTAAAAACCGAAGTGTCTCTTTTTTATAGAGAGAGTAAAAGCCTATCCAATTAATGAGGCTAAATCGTCTTACTCCAATTTTGTATTTTTTTTCAAGTTCAACCATAAGTATTTATAATTTTCTTTTTAAAAAATTGTTAAGAAATTAAAGAAAGTGCTTGTTTTAATTAGCATATTATGAATTACTATATATAGTATTTTAAACTAAACATTAACTAAATATTGTAATGAGTTGGACGCCTGAAAAAGTAGAAAAACTAAAAGAATTATGGGGTAAAGGAAACACAGCAAGTGAAATTGCCCAAATACTTGGGGGTGTTACTAGAAATGCAGTAATCGGAAAAGCCCATAGATTAAATTTATCAGGAAAAATACAAACAAAAAAAAGTTCATCTCCAGCAAATAATGATAATGAAAATAAAATTTCTCGCAAAAATTTTAGGAGAGGTAAGTTCAAATCTTTGATTATAGATAAAGATTTTGAACCTGAGAACCCTAAGCAACTTGAGGAGCTAGATGAAAATTCCTGCAAATGGCCTATTGGGCATCCTAATGATGATAATTTTTATTTTTGTGGGAGAACATCATTAAAAGATTTTTCATATTGTAAACTTCACTTATTGTATGCTTTCCAGCCAAAAAATAGAAAAGAAGATGTTTTGGATAAAGATAAGGATAACGAAGTTCCCAAATTTATTAGAAAAAAGATTAAATCAGCCTAATTATTCGCCTAATATTTTCTTTTTAGCTGCAGCAAATTCCTCATCACTTAATATTTTTTTTTCATGTAACTCTTTTAATTCGGAAAGTTTTTTTACTAGATCTTCTTGATTTTCTAAATTAATGTTGGTGGAATTTTCTATGTCTTTGTTAGCTTTTTTTGCCTCCATGCCAGTATTTATAGCTCTAAATGCAATATATAAAACAAAGCATAATATTAATCCAATCAAAGTATAAACTATCGATGTAACCATAAAAATTAATTTACCCTTTTTTTAGAGTATTCCCCTTCATTTTTCCACATATAAGAATATTTATTTACCTCGTCCTCAAATCTTGATGAACAATTAAAATTAAAATCGAAATTACTTTTATATTTACCAGATAAAACATTATCATATTTTAATAATTTAAGCTGATCATTAGTGATAAGTGGTTTAGGTAAAAGTTCAAAAATGTACGCAGTCATTCTAGCAAAAGAAATTGGCATTGGAAGTAATAGTCTTTTTTTTTCTATTAAAGAAAGTAGTTTCTCTAAAATATCTTTAAAAGACATTTCCTCTGGCCCAATAAATTCAATAATATTTTCCTTAATATCATCAATAACTATCTTTGTTATTGAATTTGTTAAGTCAGAACAATGTATAGGCCTAAACTTTGTTTTGCCGTTATAGTAAATTGGGAAAATAGGTAATATTCCTAATAAAGTCATTAATTGAGTAGTGAAATTATCATCAACAGAATATACTATTGAAGGTCTTATTATAACAGTCTTATTAAAATTTTTTAAAATTTCTTTTTCACCTTTTAATTTACTTTGAGCATATTTAGAGTCCTCTGCTTTTTCTATTCCAAGAGCGGACAAGTGAACAAACTTTTCTAATTTATATGTCGATGCAAATTTTGAAATCATTTTTGGAAATTCTACATGAATATTATTAAAATTATTTTTTCCTTTTTCAAAAAGTATACCAACTAAATTAATGCACAAATCAGCTTTACTAAATAATTTTTTAACCAGTTCATAGTCAAAAATACTTCCCTCAACTATTTCAAGGTATCCAGGGTTAGCTTGTGTTTTAAGTATATAGCCTTTTTGATGAATATTTCTTGTTAATGCCGTTACTTTAATATTATTTTTGGTTAAACTCCTAATCAAATTTCTTCCGATTTGACCACTTGCGCCAAAAATTAGACAATTTTTTGGTTTCATATATATATTAATAGTAATTTATGGATATAAAAGTACACAAAATAGACTTACCAGAAGATCTAGATATTGGCAATAGGGTTGCTATTGATTGTGAGTTTATGGGTTTAAATTTTCAAAGAGATAAGTTGTGTTTAGTTCAAATATCGTCAGGAAATTCTGATGCTCATATTGTTCAACTTGATCGTGGTGAATACAATGCGCCAATATTAAAAAAAATTTTGTCTGATAAATCAGTTAAAAAAATTTTTCACTTCGCAAGAGCAGATATTACTTTTATCAAAAAGTATCTTTCAGTCGATGTAAACAATATTGAGGATACCAAACTTCAATCAAAATTGGCTAGATCATACACAGAAAAACATGGGTTAAAAGATTTAGTCAAAGAGTTTATCGGCGTTGACATAAGTAAGCAGTATCAAAGTTCAGATTTTGGGGGTGAGCTTTCTCAGGCTCAAATTAAATACTGTGCTAACGATGTTATATATTTACATAAAATAAATGATGCTTTAACAAAAATTCTTAAAAGGGAAAAAAGATATCATTTATACGAAGATTGTCTAAAGTTTATCAATACAAGAGTGAATTTAGATTTAGCGTCATTTTCAGATGATATTTGGTCACATTAATGAAGAAAGATATTTATAAAAAAATTGCAAGGGACGTTATAAATACTGAGATAGTCTCTCTAAATAAATTAAAAAATTCGTTAGATATAAACTTTAGGAAGGCAGTTGAAAAAATACTAAATTGCAAAAAGGGGAAAGTTATTTTGTCTGGAGTTGGTAAATCAGGAATTATAGCTAAGAAAATTTCCTCTACTTTGGCATCTGTTGGTACACCGTCTTTTTTTGTGGATGCAAGTTCTTGTTCTCATGGGGATCTTGGACAAATTAGTTCAAATGATGTTTTGATATTGATAAGTAATAGCGGAGAGTCTCTTGAATTAAAAAATATAATACAATTTGCTAACAGAAATAAAAATATAACTTTGATCGGTATTGTTTCGAAAAAGAATTCTCTTCTTTACAGAGCATCGGATATTAAAATTTTAACACCGGAAGTAAAAGAGGCTGGACCAGGAAATATAGTCCCTACTTCTTCAACTATTGTTCAATTAGCAATTGGTGATGCAATCGCGATAGCTACAATGAGACAAAAAAGGTTCGGTCAAAAAGATTTTAAAAAATTTCATCCTTCAGGAAGCTTAGGATCAAAATTAAAATCTGTAGAGGACCTGATGCTTACTGGAAAAAAAATACCATTTATAAGTGAAACTTCTAACATGACAAATGCACTTAAATTTATTTCCCAAAAAAAACTCGGAGTGCTTGTTGCTAGAAATAGTAAAAAAAGAACTACGGGTATTATTACTGATGGACAAATAAGACGTATAAGTGAAAAAAAAGGAAGTCTACAACAATTAAAAGTTAAAGACGTAATGACTAAAAACCCAATTTCAATAAACGCAGAAGTTTTAGCGGCTAAAGCTTTGTCTCTTATGAATTCAAATAGAATTACTTTTTTATGCGTTCACAAAAAAAAACAGAAGAATAAAACGGTAGGGGTAATACACATACATAATATTTTAGAAAATAATATTCAGTAAATGACAAAAAAGATATATATACAGTTTTTTTTAATATTCACTTTTTTTGTGATATCTTTGCTGATCTTTTTCAAATATTTTAATAAGACGACTACCAAAAGTAATTTAATAGAAAACTTGGAAAAAGCTACAAATACTGATGAAAGTATAATAGAGGACCTTAAGTATCTTTCAGTTGATAAAGATGGAAATGAATACAAAATAGAGGCAAAAAAAGGAAAGATAGATAAAGATAACCCTGATCTTATTTATTTAGAAAATGTAAAGTCTGTAATCCAATTAAAAAATGCTGATACCATACTGATAAAATCAAATTTTGCAAAATATAATACAAAAATTTTTGATACTTTATTCAGTAATTCAGTGTCTTTGAATTATGGTGAACATAGTTTAAAGAGTGAGTTTTTAGATTTATCTTTTGAAAATAATTTAGTTTCTATATATGATAATGTCCGATATCTTAGTGGAATTTCATCATTAAAAGCTGACAGAGCTGAGATAGATATATTAAATAAAAATACAAAAATTTTTATGGAAAACCCTAATAAAAAAGTTCAAATAAATAATTTATCAAAAAATGGCAATAATTAAAAAATTTAGGATAAAAAGCTTTAAACAAAAAAAACCAATTTTAAAGTTAGAAAATGTTTCATTGTCATTCGGAAGTAGGCAAATTTTAGAAAATATAAATTTTGAAATTAATAAAGGAGAAATTTTTGGTATGTTAGGGCCTAATGGAGTAGGAAAATCTACAATTTTTAATTTAATCACTGGTCTTGTTTCACCCGAAAAAGGATCAATTTTTATTGGAGGAGAAAAAGTAAACAATTTTCCGATATTCCTTCGCACTACTAAGTTTAAAATTGGTTATGTTCCTCAATATGGTGGATATTTTTACGATTTAACTTTATTCGAAAACCTTAAGGCAGTTGGTGAAATTCTAATTAAAAACCCAAGGGATAGAATTGAAAAAATTAATTACTTAACCTCTAAATTTGATCTTGAAGCAATTAGAGACATTAAAGCAAAATTTTTATCAGGTGGACAAAAGAAAAAATTAGTAATTGCTATGGCCCTTCTAGGAAATCCTGAATTACTTTTATTAGACGAGTGTTTTGCAGCTTTAGATGTAATGACAATTAAAATGTTACAGCAAATTATAGTTAACCTTCAATTTGAAAATAGAATTACTATCTGTATATGTGATCACCAAGCAAGGGATCTTTTAACTTGTGTTGATGTGGCAGTAGTGTTATCAAACGGAAAAGTAATAGCGAAAGGTACACCTTCAGAACTTGTAAAAAATCCAAATGCTCAATCAGCTTATTTTGGTGACTCGTTTAAATTCAACTAAGAGTAATGGGAAAAAAACTATTAATAGATAACGAATTTAATTCATTTAAAAAAAAAATTTCAATTGATGGAGATAAAAGTATCTCAATAAGAACATTATTACTTGGGTCGCAAGCTTATGGCAAAACATTTATAGAAAATATTTTATTGTCTGAAGATATACTGAATTCAATAAATTGTTTAAAAAAACTAGGTATAAAAATCTCTTTAAATAAAAAAAAATGTATTATAGATGGAAGGGGTATAAATGGATTTGAATTTAAAAAAAATATTGTTTTAAATGCTGGTAACTCTGGAACTTTTGCAAGATTAATTTTAGGTCTTTTAGTAAAATCGCCTTTCTACATTAAGTTAATTGGAGATAAAAGTTTATCGAAAAGAGATTTTGAGAGAGTTATATCACCATTACAAAAAATTGGGGCAAAATTTAAAGTAAACAATAAAAAAACTTTACCTATAAGAATTATTGGTTGCGATTCTGCATATCCAATTTACTATTTTGAAAAAAGAGGATCTGCGCAATGTAAAAGCACTGTAATGTTAGCTGCACTAAATTCACCAGGTCAAACAATAATAAAGGCAAAAAAATCAAGGGATCATACAGAAAATATTTTCAAACATTTGGGCATACCAATTATTGTAAAAAAAGATAAACATCATGATGAAATTAGAATAAGGGGTCAAAAAAATTTTAAGTCGTTTAAATATAAAGTTCCATCTGACCCAAGTTCGTGCGCTTTCTTTGTTGTGCTTACGCTTCTATCAAAGAATTGTAAATTAATAATTCAAAACGTGAATGTGAATCAATCTCGAATTGGTTATATTAAAATTTTAAATAGAATGGGTGCAAAAATAAAAATGAAAAATATAAAAATGAAACATGGAGAAAAACAAGCCGATATATATGTCGAAAGTCAACAAAAATTAAAAAAGATTAACTGTCCAACTAGTCTAAACAGTAATTTAATTGATGAATTCTTAATTTTATTCCTAGTCGCAGCAAAAGCCGATGGTATTTCAAACTTTTCTAATTTAGACGAACTAAATAAAAAAGAAAGTCCAAGGTTGAAATTGGGGTCAAAACTATTAAATCAATTAGGAATTAAGACCAAGTTAACAAATAATTCAATTAAAATTTTTGGAGATCCATCAATTAATTTAAAAAAAAATATAAGTATCGAAAATTATTACAAAGACCACAGAATATTCATGACATCTGTAATCGCAGCGTTTACTTTTGGTGGCAAGTGGAAAATAAATGATATTAACTCATACAAGAGTTCATTTCCGTCTTTTTTAAAAATTGTAAAAAAATTGGGTTTTAAATTTAAAATTATTTAAAAATCTGTACACTTAATCATCAAAAAAGCCTTACTTATTTACGATTGATTTGCATAATTGTGGCTTGATTAATTCTTAATTTTTATCTAAAACATCGAAATTTTTATAATTATGGAAATATTTAAAAGTGTTAAAACTGAAGAATCTAAAGAATTTGAGAGATTATTAGATACCCAATTTTCAAAAACTCAAAGCCTTGTTGAAGGTAAGATTATTGAGGGAGTAATAACAAAAATAACTGAAAAATTTGTTTTTTTAGACTGTGGTTTAAAATCAGAGCCGATTATAGATATCAATGAGTTAAAAACTATAGGTCTAGAAAAAAAAATTACAATTGGTGGAAAAATTCCAGTTTTATTAGAGAGACTTGAGGATAGGAATGGCGAAATTGTTGTTTCGGCTAGCAAAGCTCAAAAAATAAAAGGTTGGGATATTTTAGTTGAGGCATTTGAAAAAAACGAGCCTATCATTGGTAAGATTACTAGCAAATGTAAAGGTGGGGTAGTAGTTGAACATTTAGATACTGGTTCTTTAATGTTTTGTCCAGGTTCTCAAATTTCTGATACACCCTTAAAAGATATCTCTCATTTAATGAATGAGCCTCAAAAATTTGCTTTAATAAAAATGGATAAGGTAAGGGGAAATGCATGTGTTTCTCGTCGACAAATAATTTCATCAAGTAAAAAAGAAGATAAGGCTAAAATTATTGAAAAGTATAAAGTTGGAGACATTATTAATAATGCAGTAGTAAAAGGATATAGTTCATTTGGAGTTTTTTTTAATGTGAACAATGAAATTGATTGTCTAGTACATTTACAGGAGATAAGCTATTCGAGAGTAAATCATCCTGAGGAAATGTTTACGATAGGGGATAAACATTCAATTTTAGTCATTTCTGTAGACAAGGAAAAACTGCAAGTTGGTTGCTCTATAAAACAGCTTTCACCAGATCCGTTTGAAAAAATAACCAATTATGAATTAAACAAAAAGTACGAGGTAAAAGTAATTAAGTTGATGGATTTTGGAGCATTTTGTGAGTTAGAGCCTGGCTTAACAACCTTATTACACTCAAGTGAAATTAGTTGGACTAGAAAAAATGTTTCTCCAAAGAAAATGTTTAAAGTAGGTGACAAAATCTCATGTGTAATTACAGAAATAGATAAAGAAAAAAGACGAATTGCGATATCTCACAAACTTACAATTGATAATCCTTTAAAAGTATTAAGTGAAAAAAATCCAATGGGTAGTATTATTGAAGGCTCAGTTAGTAGCTCTAATGACTACGCGCTTTACATAAAACTTACAGGATATGACATAGATGCTTTTTTACATTGCAATGATCTAAGTTATACAAAAGATCCAGATACTGAATTAAAAAACTATAAAATTGGAGACAAAGTAAAAGTAAAAATCTTAGAAATTAAGGAAGATCAGCAAAAGGTAAGAGTTGGTCTCAAACAAACTGAAAAAGATCCATTTGATTACTTCAAAGATAAGAAAATTAATGACACTATTACTGTAAAAATAATATCATCTGACAATAAAGGCTTGGTCGTTCAGCCAGAAGGTTGTGGAATGAATGTTTTAATTAAAAAATCTCAAATAGCTGTAAATGCAAGCGATGCTCGTCCATCAAGATTTGTTGGTGGGGAACGTATAGACTCGGCAATTGCTGAGTTAAATCTTGAGAAAAGAAAAGTATCTCTAAGTATTAAACTTCTTGAGGAAATTCAAAAAAAAGAAGCTTTGGACAAATACGGTGCGGAAGGCTCTGGAAAAAATCTACCTTTTTCAACTTTATCTGATAAACTTAAGAAAAAAGATAAAGAAAAAAAATAGGTAAAAAATAAATTGCCGATAACTAAGTCAGAATTAGTAAAACAATTATCCAAAACTTACCCAAATCTATTTAAAAAGGATTTAGAGAAATTTTTCGATATATTTATAAATGAAGTTAAATTGGCTCTTAAAAACGATGAGAGAGTTGAACTTCGAGGATGGGGTGTTTTTTCTACCAAAAATCAAAAAGCTAAAACTTCAAGAAATCCCAAAACTGGAGAAAAAGTTATAGTTGATGAAAAAAAAAGTATAAATTTCAAAATGTCAAAAGATCTATTTATTGAGATAAACAATGAATAAAAAAAAAATATTTATTGCTATAGATACCAATAAAATCTCTAGAGCAAAAAGAATAATAAAAGATACTCAAACAAATAAAATTAAGATTGGTTATAAGTTTGGTCTTGAGTTTTTTTACTCAAAGGAGGGTAGAAAATTTATTTCAAGATTGAAAAATCAAACAATTTTTTTAGATTTAAAGCTGAATGATATCCCGAATACAGTAGTTTCAGCTGTAAAATCATTGAAAAATTTAAAGATCTCTTATTTAACTGTTCATCTAAGCTCTGGATTAGATGCGTTAAAAGCTTTAAAAAAAGAGACTAGAAATATAAAAATTGCTGGTGTAACGACTTTGACCTCATTAAATAATAAAGATTTAAAAGAGATTGGATATAATAAAAGTGTAAATGAACTGGTCAGGCATCAAGCCAAACTTGCAACAAAAGCAAAATTAGATGCGATAGTCTGTAGTGGATATGAAATAAGATCAGTAAAAAGGGTTTTTAAAAAAGAAATAATTACACCTGGAATTAAAATGCACAGTACAAAAAATGATCAAAAAAGGGTTATGAGACCTTCTGATGCTTTTACTGCAGGAAGTAATTGGTTGGTAATCGGTAGATCAATAACAAATGGTAATATTAAAAACAATATTAAGAATTTACTAGAAATTTTAGAGGACTGATGCAATCTAAGATTTGTGGGGTTAGAGATAGCGAAACATTAAACTTTTTAATAAACTATAAATATCCTCCAGAATTAATTGGTTTTATTTGTAATTATCCAAAATCTAAAAGATTTGTTGATATAAATTTCCTTCAGCAACTTCTCAAAATTGATAATAAAAAATCTCAATTTGTATCTGTACTGGTAAAACCTGATGAATTTATTTTAAATGAAATGCAAAAACTAAATTTTGATTATTTTCAAATTTATGATTGTACGCCTGATGAAATAAAATCAATAAAAAATAAATATAACAAAAAGATTATTTCTGCAATTACTGTTGAAACTAAAGAAGATATTCTCAAATATAAGAAATACGAGGATTGTTCTGATATAATATTATTTGACAGCAAAGGATATGAAAAATCATTAGAATTTGACCACACTTTAATGGAAAATGTGCCAGTCAACGTTAATAAGATGATAGCTGGAAACATTAAACACAATGATAATCTTGATAAGTTTATGAAAATTTGTAATTATATCGATATATCTGGGGGCGTAGAGACATCTGGATTAAAAGACATTTCTAAAGTAAAAATTTTCTTAGACAACGTTAAAAAATTAAATGATTAAATTAAGGAAAAAAACTCCTCTTATTGACCAGCACGATAAGTTTGGATTCTATGGAAATAAATTTGGTGGAAACTTTTGTGCAGAAACAATGCGAAAACCTATTGAGGATTTATCTAAGCTTTTTGAAAAGTTAAGAAAAGATAGAAAGTTTCTAAAAAAAAGAGATCATTATTTTAAATATTATCTTGGAGGAGAAACGCCTTTTTTTAAATTAGAAAATTTAACAAGATATTTAGGCGGAGCTCAAATTTGGTGTAAAGATGTGTCAGCTATAAATGGTGATGCGCATAAGGCCTACCACGCAACTGTGAACGCATTAATTTGTAAAGAAAGTGGTAAACGCTATATTGCAGGTGATACAGGTGCAGGAATGTTCGGGAAAAATCTTGCGATGGCAGCAAAAAAAATGAATCTCAAATGCAAAATTTTTATGGGTACAAAAGATATTTCTAGACAAGCACCTAATGTAAAATTCATGCGTGACGCAGGTGCTGAAGTTGTGCCTGTTGACTCAGGTTCAAAGACTTTGGTAGACGCTGTTTCTGAGTGTATGCGCCACTATGTTTCGAACTGTGACAATACACATCTCGCTGTAGGCTCGGCAATTGGCTGCAATATTTTTTTAAAAATTTGTGCATGGTCAACTTCTCAAATTTCAAGAGAATTAAAAAAACAATTAATAAAAGAGTTTGGTGAAATACCAAAACTTAAATTAATCAATGTCATAGGTGGGGGAAGTAGCGCGCTAGGATTTTGGAATGAGTTTATAGATTACGACAAAAAACATGTTGAGCTTATTGGTGTTGAGGCAAAGTATGCTGCACCTCTATCTACAAATGCAAAAGTTGCTATTTTACATGGGGCTGCACAATATTGTTTGACTGATAAAGAAGGCCAAATAGCAGAAACTCATTCATTGAGTGCGGGTTTAGATTATCCCGGCTCAAGTCCTTTACATGGATTGTTAAAAGACTCTGGTAGAGCACGATACACAAATGCTTCAGACAAAGAAGCATTAGCTGCTTTCAAGTTAATTACTAAATTAGAAGATATCCGACCAAGTTTGGAACCAGCACATGCGTGGAGTGAATGTATTCGTTTAGCTCCAAAATTGAAAAAAAGTGATGTGCTTGTAGTCAACAATTGTGGGAAAGGTTACAAAGATAAAAAGATTTATATTGAGCAATTAGGATACTACCCTAAATGAAAAACTCTATTAACAATGCCTTTAAACTTGCGAAAAGTGAAGACAGACCTGCGCTGATATCCTATACAGTTTGTGGTGATAATACTAAGGACAAATCACTACGAATACTTAATTCAATATCAAAGCATTTGGATATTGTAGAATGGGGAATACCTCACAATTGCCCAACTGCCGATGGTAAAGATATTCAAAATAGCTCTTACAGAGCTTTACAAAATGGTATTAGATTAAATGATATTTTTAGTCTTGTTAAAAAATTTAAGAAAACAAAATCTTCTAAACCAATAATATTGATGGGCTACTACCAAATGATATTTAATTTTGGAGAAAAAAAATTTATCCAAAAATGCAAAGCATCTGGTGTTGATGGACTAATTGTTGTTGATCTCTCATTTCCAGATAATAAAAATTTTGCCAAATTATGTAAAAAAAATTCTATTTGTTTCGTTCAATTAATAGCACCTACTACAACTGTGAAAAGAATGAAAGAGATAATCAAGAGTTCACATGAAATGATTTATATGATTTCAACTATATCAACTACAGGATCTGCATTAAAGTATAGTATAAAAAGAATTATTAAAAATTTTAATGTTATAAAAAAAATTAAACCATCAAAAAATGTTGTAATAGGTTTTGGTATAACCGAAAAAACTATTTCAAACCTAAGATCTGCTGATGGTCTTGTTGTTGGTAGTGCAATTTGTCGAGAAATTACAAGAAGTTTAAAAGATAGACAAAATCCCGTCACAAATGTAAGTAAATTAGTAAGGAAACTAAAAAACAAAATTATATGAATTGGTTAAAAAAAACTCTTAGATTTGGTGAAAAGATAAAGCAGTTTTTAAAAAAAAGACCATCAAAGACTGATATAGAAAACAGTGATTGGGCATCTTGCTGTAAAGGTCCAATTTTAAAAAAAGATCTGGAGGATAATTTGTGGGTATGTCCGGGTCCATG
>Ga0066364_10000107_pt1 | contig 14506 bp, 16 predicted proteins | sample Knorr_S7_td_Surf_FD_70970 | JGI IMG/M metagenome (GOLD analysis project Ga0066364, IMG submission 70970) | Marine microbial communities from Southern Atlantic Ocean transect - Knorr_S7_td_SurfaceA_ad_6m_LV_A | ecosystem: Environmental > Aquatic > Marine > Oceanic | place: Southern Atlantic...
TATTAACTTTGATTTATTCTATTTTATGCTTAATAATAATGATTATAATATATGCTAATCATTAATATCGTCTATTATACCATCATAAATTAAATTAACTATTCTATAAAAAAACAAAAAATTAAATATTTAGTTTTTTGTTTTGTTTTTTTCGATCAATATCCTTATCAAATATTTCTATTTGTTTCTCCACACATACTCTTTAACTTTTTATGATATTATGTTAATATCGTTATCTTCAGTGTTTTATAAGTGTTGCAACTTAAATTCTCCTGATCCTTACTCCGAACTAATTGTTCGCATCTACTCTAAAAGTTCTCTAAATGGTTGTTTTCTATAAGGAGCATTGAATCAGTTAATTTTTCAATTTTTTTTTTATATATTATATTATTTATTTTATCTTACAAGGTTTACTAAATAAAGATATACTATCTGGTAACTTGATATTTAATTTTTTCTTAATAAATTTGGAAAAAATTTTACCTTTCATCTTTTTAGTACTATGTATTATTTGAACTTTACTACCTTTTAATCTATTAATGATTCCATATGGAGCAAGCATTAATTGGTTATTATTATATAATCCATATCCTAATTTACATTCGCTTATATTTATATAATTTTTATTTCCTCTAATAATAAAACTTCCTTTTGTAACATACTCACCTGATTCAGGAGTTTTAGTTACTTGTTCTCCCTTTACATAATAAACTTTTCCTGAAATAAATGATGAATCCCATTGTGTAGATAATGCTAAAACACCTTCAGCTGTTTCAGTAAAATCTATATCTTCTGGTATTTTTTTTTCTGTTATCAAAACAAATGATCCTGATCCTGCTTCATCTGTATGTAAATAATAATCATTATCCTTTAAATATGTCGAGACAATCTTTTCATTATCATCTGCATTTTTACCACCTACAACTAAAAAACCATTTTTAGTATACCACCAATGATATTTTTGATACCAAAATGTTGTAACCAGTTCTATTTTATCTGATTTAGTTACCTTATTCATTTTTTGAGGAATAATAACTTGTGATGCTTTTTTTAATTTTGATTCTAATTTTTTTCTTTGAGTATGTATTTTATTTAATTTTGCATAATCAATAGATTCATAAGGAACATCTTCTAACTTTTTAACTTCTTCTAGTTTTTTATTTATTTTCTTACCTAAATTTTCTTTTTGTTTTTTAAGATGATCTTCAGGAGTTAATTTTTTTTTATTTGATTTTAATTTTTTATTTTCTTTATTTACTTTTTTCAATTCCCATAAATGAGATAATGCATCTGATACATTATCAAAATCATTTTCAAAAGCTATAATTTCCTTATCTTTTATTTTCCAACCAAATTTTACAATTTTATATTTATCATCATATACTTTAAAATCTTTCATCGGATAAAGCATACCATGTTCTCGTACATATGTAGATTCATTTTTCTTTTTGATTTCCCTAAAAACTTTAACAATTTTATTATCATTATTTAATAAAATTATATTTCCTTGATCATAAAATTCAAAAATTAATTTTCTTTCATTAAATTTTAAAATTACTGTTTTATCATTATTATCAAATATATCAATACTCAATAATCTCTTATCACCAATTTCTTTTCTTAATTTTGTACTCAGTGAATGTAATTTTCTACCATCTTCTCTTTCAGAAAAACCACCAGTCCATAAATAATTACGATCATATACAAAACTAATATGATTAAACTTAAACATGAATAATTTATTATAATGATAAATCTTTTTCAAATATGAGTTAACTAAACTGTTTTTAAAAATAAATATTAATTGTTCTAATTCAAAATAACTTACTTTGCCATTAATACGCATAATTTTTATATTATAATATATATAAAAAAAGATTCAATTTTTATAATTTTTGTGTATTGAAACTACCACAATGTTTGCATTCTAAACCTACAATGTGAAATTCAGTTTCAGATTCTTTTAAACAATCAAAACATGCAACTTTTACTTTCATATCTTTATATTCATCTGGCATAGGTGTATTATTTTTTTCAATTTTTATTTGTTGCCATGTATTTGTCATATCTATTGCTGATTTTTTACATATTGGACATTGATATATATTTTTTTTTAAATTTTCATTAAAACATTCTGAATGAATTTGATGACCACAATTCATGACATGTGTTGTTTTCTTAGCATGAAATGATGATTCTAGACAAACAGGACATTTCTCATCTCGTGATAATAATTTTTTTACACAAGTATGATCCTCAGATTGCCAGCATTTATCACATAATTTACAATGATATAATTGTTCCCCCACTCTACAAAAACCACAATCATTACAATGCCAAATTTTATCTTTAGTCCAAACCTTACATATTCCACAAAAAGATTCAGCAAATTTTATTTCACATTTTTTACATTTATTTGATACTTCTTGTTCTTCTTTACATTCTATGCACATAATCTTTGAAACATTAAACCTATCGAATTTAGATTCACAAAAATTATTTTCATCATGACAAAATCTACATCTTACCCATTTATTACAACAAGGTGAAAGCAAATCACATTTTCTTTCATAATGTTCACAATAAATAATTTCTTTTTTTTCTTTCAAATTATTACTATATAATTTTTGAATTTTTTTATTTTTTTCTTCTTGTGAAAGATTTTTATCCAAAAAAATCAATTTTATTTTTTTATTTAATTCTTCCATATTATTTAAATAAATATTATATTTTAAAATATTTTCATTTTTTTAAATATTAAAGTAATAAAAAATTATATTATATTTACCAAGAGTTTTTATTTACTTCAAAACTTCTTACATTTAACGAATCTTGATTTGAATTATATAAAAAACCAGGAGCCGGTGGTCTTGTATTTAACGAATTTTGATTTGATTTATATGGAAAACCAGGAGGTGGTGGTTTTTCATTTTTAAAAGAAGTACCAGGTGGTGATCCTTCTTTTAAAAAACTTGTATGAAAATAATCAGGAGATAATAAACTATTAGGTGATAATAAAGTAGTATCTTTTTTATTCTTTAAATTATCACATTCAATTGATTTTTCTGTGTATGCATGTTCTAATTTTTTTACAATATTTAATAATTTTTCATTTTCTGATTTATATTCTTCTATACTTTTTTTCAAAGAATCATTTACTTTTTTAATGTTATTTAATGATTTTAATAATTTTTCATTTTCATTTTTTAATATATTTTTTTCATTTTCATTTTCTTTTTTTAAAAGATTTTTTTCATCTTCATTTTCTATTTTATATTTAATAAAATCTTTTTCTAAAAGATTCTTAATCACCAGCTTATCTTTATTTAATTTTTTTTCATAATATAATCTTATTTCTTCTTCATTAACAATATTATCACTTGATGATTTTTTAATACTAGTAAATTTAATCATTGAATCATATATTTTTTTAATATTAACACATATATAATTTGGATAATGTGCAAGTTTGTTAAATTCTTTCGTAAATGGAATAATTTTTTTACCTTTACTATAATATGACTTTTTTTCATCAAAAAAATTAACAATTTTGATTTTTTTATCATATTGATTATCACCATTCTCTATTTTTTTTAATCTATGTTCTGAATCAAAAGATTTTTTATTTTTCTTTTTATAGTAATCAACAATATCACCTAATTCAAAATAAATATAAATGTTTTTTTCTTTATTTAATTTTAATATTTTAGATATTTCATTTAAAATATAAACATATACAGATGTAGCTGTTCTTTTTATTTTATGCATTACATAAACATCATCAAAAGCTTTATTAATTTTTTTAATTCTATTAAATAATTCATTTACATTTTTCATTTGTCCCTTATATTTATAATAAAAATAATAGAATATAGAATATTCTAAAAATAAAGATTTTGTATATATTAAATTATAACACATCTCACAAGTAGGTTGCTCTTTTATCACATTATTTTCTATTAATTCTGTATAAAATGGTTTAATAAAACTATTGAACATTGCCATTTCTTTAATTACTTTTCCATATAATATAGCAGCATCTGAAGCAAATTTTGTAGGATTTTGACCATAATTTGCTCGATTACATATATCACATCTTAATTTATTACATTTTTTATTTAATGATTTCCTCATAGAAATATTTATTTTAAATAAAAAATACAATTTTCAATTTTTTAAATTAATCTGTATCATTATTATATTTTTTTCTTGTTCCATTTATTCTAGCTATATATTCTAATACATTTTCTAAAGTTACTTCATCTGGATTTATGTTATCTGGTAAAGACATATTCTTATTTTTCTTCTTACCCTTTCCTTTTATTTGTAAATAATAACCATATTCTCCTTTTTTTAAATGTACCTTTTTTTTCTTAATTGTAAATGTCTTTAATGCGTATGGATCACCACTATCAAATAATTTTTTTGCATAATGAATATCAATTTTATCCTCTGTAATCTTTTTATCTTTAATAGACATGGTTTCTTTATTCATTTTTAAATATAATCCATATTGTCCCTTATACAAATAAACATGAGAATTTGTAATTTTACCAATAAATTTTGGATACTGTAACATACTTACTGCATCTTCTATTGTTAAATCTTCTGGTTTTTTATTTTTTAATGGTGCATATTTCCATTTTTTATTTTCCACATCCTCCATTATCTTTACATAAGGACCATACTTAGACGAACCAGTATATATTTCTAATCCAGATATAGGATGTTTACCTAATAAAACATCTGTATTATTTATAGTTAAATGCTTAGCTTCATCGTGTAATTTTATTACCATTGGATTAAACATCTTATAATATTGATCTAAAATATTATACCACTTTGCTTTACCTGTTGCTATTTTATCTAAAAACTTTTCAAATTTAGCGGTAAAATCTATATTCATGATAACATCAAAATTCTTTACTAAAAATTCTGTAATTTTTACACCCATATCAGTTGGTGCTATTTTTTTGTTTTCTTTACCAATTACTACATCTTTCTTATTTTTACTTATTTTAAATTTAGAATCAATTTTAATAATTCTTGATTCTTTTTTAACACCTTTTATATCTTTAACTTCAACATATTTTCTATCTAATACTTTAGATATAATACTAGCATATGTTGAGGGTCTCCCTATACCTTTTTTTTCTAAATATTTAATTAATCCTGCTTCATTGTATCTATAAGGTGGTTTAGTGTATTCTTCTGATACTAATATATTTTTCATATCTACAATTTTATCTTTTTTTATTTTAACATAACCCTTTTCGTTATCACTATCATGAGTATTATACAATTTTAAAAACCCATCAAAATCAATCGTTTCTAATTTAGAAACAAATAAACTTTTTTTTGGTAAAATAGATTCACTATTATTTAAACCATCTATTTTAATTGTTTGAATATTTAATATAGCATTAGCCATTTGACTAGCCATTGTTCTTTTCCAGATTAAACTATATAATTTCTCTGCATCTTTATCTAATTTAGTAAAACTTGATATCTCTAGCTTAGTTGGTCTAATAGCTTCATGTGCCTCTTGAGCACCTTTACTTTTAGACTTGAAAACTTTTGGATTACTATAATTATCTCCATATGTCTCGTCAATATATTCTTTACATTTATCCATAGCATCTTTCGATAAATTAGTACTGTCTGTTCTCATATAAGTTATCATACCAGCTTCATATAACTTTTGTGCTACCATCATTGTTTTCTTAACTGGAAAATGTAATTTTGTGGAAGCATCTTGTTGTAATGTAGAAGTAATAAAAGGAGGCGAAGCTTTCTTTTCTGCCTTTTTTTCTGAAACTTCTTTAACTTTAAATTCAGTATCTTTATTAATTTTATTTAAATATTTTTCTGCTTTTTCATATGAAGAATATCTAAATTGCTCTTTTCCTTGCATTAATATACTATTTAATTTTGATTTTTTATAATGAAATTCACCAATTGTTTTAAAATATGGCGAGCTTATACTGTTTTCTATTTCTTTTTCTTTATCAATAATTACCTTAACAACTACAGATTGTACACGACCCGCTGATGAACAACCAGCTAAATGTTTCCATAATATAGGACTAATTTTATAACCAACTAATCTATCTAATAATCTTCTAGCTTGTTGTGCATAAACCATATTATAATTAATAGTAGTTGGTTTTTTAATTGCTTCATTTAGCGCCTTCTTAGTAATCTCATGAAAAACAATACGTTTTGGATCTTTTAATTTTAATAAATCAGCTAAACTAGATGCAATCATTTCTCCCTCTCTATCTTCATCTGCTGCTAATATGACTTCTTTACATGAACTAGCAATATCTTTTAAATCCTTAACAACTTTTCTTTTATCTGGTATAATTACATAATTTGGTTTGAAATTATTTTCAACATCAATTGACAATGTTTTTGAGTCTAAATCTCTACAATGACCAAACGATGCTTTAATAATATAATCAGATCCTAAATATTCTCCTATTTTTTTAATTTTTCCAGGTGATTCGACTATAACTAAAGTCTTTAACATTATTATTTACTATAAATAATAAAAATGTCTATAAATCAATTTTATTATTTATCAATAAAAAATAAAAAAAATAATAAAGCTATTAGTAATAAAACTAATAATACACCTAAAATATAACAAATAATTTTATTAAAAAAACAACATCTACTTTTTTTTTTAATATTTTTTTTTAAATCACTGTCTTTCACATATTCATATACTATATTATCATTATCATCAAATGTTATATTATCAATAACAATTACTTTCTCATCATATATACTATAATTTTTTTGTATTTTTTGTTCTTCATTCATCTAATTAATTAACAAATTTTCTTTTTAACTCTTAAATATTTTATTTAAATTCATAAATAATTTTTTTTACTAAACCTAAATAGTATACTTTTCCTTTTAAATAAGGATTAATTTTATATTTTGTAACTTTTGTAGATAATATGATTCTATCATTTATATCTAAACACATGTATACTTTAGAATAACCATTGCATATGTGCCAAGCATGATAACAATTTATATAATTTATAATCAACAAATACCCAATATTAATCTTTATTTTAAATGATTCATTTGTATTTTTTAATATAATAGTATTCATAAAAATATACTTTGTATATTATAATAATATTATTCAATTTTTTATTTAAAATTACTTTTTAACAACTCTAAATCCTATAAATTTATGATTACAATTTAAATCTTCCGCACGTCTATAACTTTTTTTTATTAAATAATCTGGAGTACACCATGATCCACCTTTACAAATACCTTTTTTACCAAAATATGGATAACTATATTCTTTATAAATTGGATTTGCTATAAAACCATCATAAGGATAATAATTTTCTAAACACCACTCCCATACATTACCATATAATCCAACTATTTTTAAATTATTACAATTTTTATCATCTAATACAGATATTGTTGAACCATTTACACAATTTAAATTACTATTTATTTTTTCATCTTTATTATAAAATGTAGTTAAATACTCCCATTCAGATTCAGTTGGTAATCTACAATTTGACCAATTACAATATGCATATGCTTCATGATAACTTATATTAGTAACAGGATTATTCATTCTTAAAATATGATATTTACCAAAAATTTTTTCTCTCCACTCTTTTCCTTTAAAATAGTCATCATATTGCCAATTTATAGGATGATTTAATTTTTTTTTTAATTTCCATCTCCATCCAGTATTAGACCAATATTTATTGTTTGTATAACCCTTATCAATTACAAACTGTAAAAATTGATAATTTGTTATACAATATTTAGATATTTTAAAAGAATTTATAGTTACATTAAATGGAGGGAATTCATTATCAAAATAAAATTCACCATTAAAACTATTTTCTGTTCCTTGCAATACATTACCATTTGGCACACTTATAAATTCTATTCTACTTAATAATGATTTATTATAAATAACATCATAATCAAATATTTTTTTATTAAAAATTTGTAAAGTTGTTATAATATCTTCATTTATATGATCATTATAGAATTGTGAAAATCTTAAAATAAACTTATCGAAATTACTTAATGAATTTTTATTAAAAATATATTTTAATATTTTTTCCATCAAACCTTCTAAAATATCATAAATTAAATCAATATTAATTAATTCTACCAAAAATCTATTATTATAATCTATTCTAAATTCATCATATATATTTTTATTTAATATTTTAGTATCAATTCCTAAATACTTACAACAATAATTCTGCCAAAAATAAATTATATTACCAAATTGCCATTTTAATGGATTTGTTTTTCCATAATAACTATTACATTGTAATTCTAATCTAGAATTAGTATAAATTAAATCAGTTAAAAATTTTGTTTGTTTAAATGTTTTAGTCAATTCATTATATAAAATATTTCTATCTATATTAATTTTTATATTTTTTAATTTGGACTTTAAAGTAACTATATTAAATTCAAAATTCATATTATTATACATAATAATATAATTTTTTAAATTAACGATATTTATTTATCAATGTTTTTGAATATTACTATTCAATATATTATTTATAGATAATAAAAGATGTTTTTTTATTATTTTTATTGAAATTCTTTTTCTTGGATCTATATTACAACAACCTAAGACTATGTCTTTTATAAAATCATCAATTAAAAATTTATCTGTATTTGATGTTAATAAATTTTCATACATATCATCACCATTTACTATAATGTTTTTATCATTATCTACATAAACATTATTAATTTGATACAAATTCTTACCATACCATATAGAATACAAAAGTAAACCTAAAGCATAAATATCTACTTTAAATGGATTATATCCTTTCTTACTCCAAATTTCTGGTGCAGCATATAATGGTGTTGCTTTGATATCATAAACTTTAAAAGTATTATTATTTTTCAAATCTTCATTAATTACAGCGTAACCAAAATCAATAACAGTTGGCGTATAATTTTTAACATCAATTAAAAAATTAGATGCTTTTATATCTCTATGAGCTACTCCAATTGAATGTAAAAATCCAATAGCATCTACTATTTTGAAAAATACCTTTAACAACTCTATTTTGTTTATTGGATAAGATTCTTTTAATTCAATAAATCTATCTAGGTTTATTGAATTTTCCTTCCATTCTAATAGAATATATTTATCATAACTATTATAATATTTAATTATATCATTTTTTTCACGATAAAATTTATTTATATATTTAAATGTATTTACTGTTTTTTTCATATCTATTTCTGTTTTAAATTCCTTTATAATTTTTGCATCAAATCCAGATTTAGCTTCACTTTTATAATTCCAAGCAAAATAAACTCGAGATTGTCCATTATAACTCATTCCATCTTTGCGACCCATTTCAATTAAAGGTATGTATCTATTACTCCCCTTTTTAGTTTGTTGTATTAAATTTATATATTCACCGTCATCAAAGAAACTTTGTCTATAACATTTTTCTGTATTAAAATATCCGAATATAAATGGTTTCAATATATCTTGAAGGCTATTTTTAAATTTTTGAGTTTTTACATTATCATCATCAAGTAACAATTTATCAAAACTTGCAGATAAATTAGTGTTACAATTTTCATATTTATTCGTAGTCATATAAATAATTATCATAAATTATTTATATAAATTTCAATTTTTTATTATATTATAGTAATTATTAATTTGACTAAGAATAATATGAAAAAAAGGAAATAATAACATTAAATAAGATTTTTTATTAATGAAATACATAGTAATTATACTTCCATATAATCCATATATAAATGGTAATTTGTATTTATATTCTACATAAACATGTGAAGCATCCCATGCTTTAAAAGAATAGCTATTATATTCTAAACTTCTACTTCGTATCCATGCTATATATACATAAATAACAAATAATGCTTCTTCTACAAAAATTTTTACATTATAATATAAACAATAAAAATTCCAATATAAAAATGGTAATAAATGATAAATTAAATCCATAAAAATTCCTGAATAAATATTCATATTTCTTTTTAAACACATCTTATTTATACTATCAATATTCAAAGCTGAATAAAACATTACACTAATAATACTACTTAAACAACATAAAAATCCAGGACTAAATTTAATTATTCCACTTATATGTAATAAATTAAATAATATATTCCATTTTGTGAAAGCATCAAAATAATATGAATCAAATAATAGAAAAATATAAATTATTATATTTTTCCAATTAAATATATTATATTCGCTTATCATTAATTAAACTTATATTTTAATTATTTTTAACCAAAAAATATGAATATAAAAAATAACCAACTAAACCTAAAATTAATCCTACATGCCATTTAGTTTTCATATTTTGATATTTATTCACCCATCCTTTAATCTCTTCTGGTTTTTTTAAACTATTTAATATCCAATTCTTTTTTGGATATAATGAATAAACAAAATATTGTACAATAAAATAAATTGCTGTATTTTCACAAGCTAATAAACTTCCACCTTCTTTTCCTTTATTAAAATAGAAATGATAAGCTAATGCTACTAAAATTGCTGATACAGTAGCAATTATCCAAATGTTTCTTCTTTCACTTACAACTTTCTTATACATTTTTTTTTGATCATCATTCAAATCTTTGTAATATCCCTTTTTCGAACCACAAGTTAACATTACTGCTACACTTGCTACAACAAATCCTATCGATATACCACAATGAGTTTTACACTTCATTAATATAAACTATATAATAATTTCAATATATAAAAATAATTACATAAAAATTTTTTTACACCATTATTTTTTTTAAAAATATCTAAAAATTAAATATTTTTTTTATCTATTGTTATTTATATGGGAAAAAATTCCTCAAAATTTGAAAATCAAAATAATGAAAATATAAACCAAAATGGTGGTGATAATCATTTAAATCCTCTTATAAGACCAAAAGCTATTTTTAAAGATGGAATATTAACTAATGAAGGAATACTACAAAATTTAATTCGTCAAAAGTTAGGATTTAGAACAACTACATGGGCTGAAGATAGTCGTATTTTACTAATTAAAGAAAGATTACCAGTGGATTATAATAGACTTGTAAATGCAGGAATAATAATACCTACATTGCAACCAAAACGTGTTGTTTTATCATCACCACGACAGAAACCAAGATTTGTTGTATCACCTCCACCACGTGGTGTTGTTTTATCATCACCTCAACCACGTGGTGTTGTTTTATCATCACCTCAACCAAAACTTTTAGTATCACCTCGATCACGTGCTTTATCACCTCAACCAAAACGTGATTTATCAAGACAACCTCCTGCTGTTGTTTTATCATCTACACCACTGCAATCAAGACGTGTTGTACCATCTCTACGACCGCAACCAAGACGCATACAACAAAGAGTTGTATCAACAAAAACACAGTTAAAAAAATGTAACAAATGTGGACAAATTCAAAATGCTAATAGACTTTCTTGTGTAAATTGTGGAGCTATATTTATAAACTAAATTATGTTTAATTAAAAAAAGTTATCTACAACTAATTCTAATTGTATTTCTTTCCAATAATTATATGTACATAATCTCATTTTTATATTATTAAAATCATACATATTAGATTTATCAATTTCTATTTTGTAATAATGTAAATCATTATGTATGCAATTATAGTAAATATTTTTATTACCTATTGGAATCATTTTTTTATAATAAAATATATTATAAAAAACATTATAATAATCTTTATATTCTATTTTACTCATTTTAGTATTTTGTTCTTTTAATATTAAGTTTATTTTTTTATAAAAGTTTTTATTATGCATAATAATTAATAAATTATTTAAATCATTTGTGTTTAATATAATCCAGTCATAATAAATATTCTTATAATAACATTTATTAAAAACATGTTTTACTAAATTATCATCTTTAAAACTCATATGAAAATTATCATATTCTATATTACTTACCCTTATTATTCTATGAAAATAACTATAATATAAATTATTTAATATATCTAAAAATTTTTTATAAATATTCAAAAAATAGGTATTGTTGAAAAACATACTAAACAAATTTAATATTATAATAATAAAAATTCAATTATTTTTATTATTATAAAAAATTAAATATTATATTAATTATACCAGATTCATTAAACTTCAAATATAATAATACTTTTTTTCTATTAATATCATAATTTATTATAGATTTTAACATTTTTGCTTTCTTTAAAGTTAAATTACCCCAATAAGGTAACCATTCCACATTGACCCATGGAACTGTTTCAGATCTATTATATTTTAAATAGTGCAAATTATCCATTGGATATAAACTATATCCTACACTATATCTAGTTAACATTCCATTCCAATTAGAAAAAGTTTCTATTTTCATATCCCAATCATTTGCTTTTTGTTTATAATAATTAATTAAATAATCTGGTATAGAGTCTGATTTACAAAAACAATTTCCTTTATTTACAATATAATTTCTGTATGATAATTTATTCATATTATTGTATTTATAAATAAATATTATTTAAATTCATTTTTTTTTATTAATATATAAAAAAATATCTGAACTAAAATTATCATATTTACTTAAGATATTATCAGAATAACCATACAAATAATTAATATGATATATACAATTTTCTAATAATTCTAATTCTTTTTTGTTATTTTTACTTAATTTTTTTTTTCTATTTGTAAAATTATTATGATATTCATTCAAGAATATCATTTTTAAATTTATGAAATAATTATAAATACATTTCATAATTGTTTTTTTATTTATAATATATTCAGTAGATTGTGATGAATCATTTTTATCAATACTATTTTCTATACTTTCATATAGTTCATATTTTTCTTTATTTATTTCATTATCTATTTTTTTTAATAATAATATCAATAAATCACTAACATATTTGTAAAAATATATTTTGCCACATGCTCTTTGTATATATATATTTATGAAAATATTTTTATGATTATTAATAAATGGAAATAATTTATCATTGATATAATTTAATAATTTTAAAATTAAATTTTTTATTTTATTCAAAGTTTCAACATATAAATTATTTAATAAATTTATTTCAAAATCATCAGAATCATTAGATAATCTTAAACTATTCTCTTTTCCTATTGCATTAGACATATAAATTATAAATTATTATATAAAATTGATTATTTCAATTTTTTTTTGATAAACCAAAAAAATCACATAGTAATTTAGTTTCATCAGAAAAGAAACTTGCAATTACCTTAGACATACCATTTTTTACTTTTAATATTATACCAATATCAAAAATTATTTTGCATATATCATTTTTTATTAAATACATTATTCTAGGATTTTGATAAATATAATTATATAATATATAATTTGTAATTTTATCTATATTCTTTATTTTATTACTTACATATGGATAAAAATAATAAATTATAACTTCTATAGCTGATATATAAAATCCCTTATTTAAATAATCTTTAATTTCATGATATACATTACCCTTACACTTATATGTATCAAAATTCATACCAAATTACTTATATTCTATTTAATTAAAAATCAATTTTTTATAAAACAAAATTTAAAATAGGAGCTAAAATAGCAGATGATAAACACCAATAACTAACAATACAAATATCATTAGTTTTTAATATTTTTTCTAATATAAATGTAAGTATTATATTTATAGAAAAATAATAAGCCATTTTATTTAATTTTTCAGATCTATTAGTAAATAAATAATATAAAATTAAAGCATATTGAAAAAATAATAATTTACTAATTTTATATTTATCTAAATTATAATCTAAACATTTATTCTTATTTATTTTATGATCAAAAAATAACACCCTTCCTAAAATTAAGACTGAAATTATACCATTAATATACAATTGATAATTTTCTACATCTTTATTTGAAATATATTTCATTAGTAAAAAAAATACTATACCTTGTGAACCTAAATTAACTAAATGTGATTTTGATAAAATATTACTTTTATCACCAAATTTATGTATCATCATCTCAATTAATTGTATTAATGAATAATACATAACGAAAAATCCTATTCCTTTTTTTTCATCACCATGTCTAGATAAAATAAACCCACTTATTTCACCTAATAAAAATGATACTAACGATGTTTCAAAATTTATACACATTATAATATATTATATTATAAATTTAAAAAAAATTATCGAATTTATTTTAAAAATTGAAATTATTTTATTATATATAAATATATTAGAATTATGAATATAAATGGTAAAAAAAATGTAGAAATAAATAAAATAATAAATAATAAAATAATAGTTATAGATGGTTGGAATTTAATAAATATGTATTTCAATAAAGGTTATAGAATTGATAAAAATTTTATTTTGGATCATAAAGCATCTTTTGATGGATTTTATGTTTTTATTAAAAAATTAATAAATTATTGTAAAAAAAATAAT
>Ga0066364_10000111_pt1 | contig 14446 bp, 16 predicted proteins | sample Knorr_S7_td_Surf_FD_70970 | JGI IMG/M metagenome (GOLD analysis project Ga0066364, IMG submission 70970) | Marine microbial communities from Southern Atlantic Ocean transect - Knorr_S7_td_SurfaceA_ad_6m_LV_A | ecosystem: Environmental > Aquatic > Marine > Oceanic | place: Southern Atlantic...
AATATTTGATTTCTTTTTTAACATTTTGTTAATAAGTTCATGTAAGTCATATACATATTTTGAAAATGTTTCTCGAGATTTCATATGTTTCATTGTCAATGGCAAGCATTTTAAATTTTCTCTTAGATTTAAACGACAATATTTACAAGGTAATACATATTTTAACTGAAGAATAAAATTTCTATAATTTGTCTTTTCTTCTTTTGTTGGATTCATAGGATAATTAAAACTTATAGTATGTAAACTATGCCATAAACTTGGTCCCCATACACTTGTAAGCATACCATCTCCACTATTAAAATCATTATATGTAAAAACACTTTTTTTTGTTTTATTTTTTTTACGATATATCTTACGCATTTTATTTGTTTTATTTTTGATAATTCTCATTATATATTAAAAAGAAAGATAATTTCACAAAATAATATATTTGTCAATATTTACGATTCAAAAGATTTTTTATTTTATTAACTTGATTCATATTTGGAATATTGATATTTATGTTATATTGTTCTTGTATTATTTGTTCGTAATAATTTTTTGTTGTTGTATTATTTTTAATGATCTTGTACTTTCCAGTTACATTATTTTTTACAATCATAATTTAGTTTATATTATATTATATTTTTATATCATTTATATATATGACTTTTTTTAAGATCGTCCTAAGTATTTTATTTACATTTTTATGTATAACAAGTGCATATATTTATTTTAAATATTACAAAAATAAAAAGAATGATAAAGCATATGTAGAAAATAATGAATTTATAAAAATGAATGAAAATATGAACGGAGAGTTTTATTTCTTTTATACTGATTGGTGTCCTCATTGTAAAGAAGCTTTTAAAATATGGGATAATATAAAATCTTCAAATGAATTTACGAAATATAATATTCATTTTATAACTATTGATTGTGAAGACAAAACGCAAAAAAGTATTGTCAACACTTATAAAATAGAAGAATATCCAAGTTATGTTTTGAACGTAAATGGGAAAAAATATATTTATGATGCGCAATTAAATAGTGAATCATTGAAAAAGTTTTTTAACTCTGTATATAAAAATCAATAATGTTTAATTTGTATGTTTATTATATATAGAAATGGAGTGTAAAAAAGGTGAATTTGGTGGAATTAAAGATTTGGGTGTTTCTTTAAAAAATAGAAAATTATTATTTTATGGTATTTGTATTTGGGTGAGACTTGGTTTGTCTTTCTTAGCTTATAAATACACAACGAAAAAGTGGTTTCCTTATTTAGTTGCTATTATATGTTTATTGAGTATTAAGTTTGTTCACTTTGAAAAGGATAATTGTGTGTGGTGGTCAAGAAAAATGCATTTTATTATTTTAATTCTTGTTCTGTGTACATCTATTTTTCAAATCATTACAAAAAATGATAAACCAATTATTGCTTTTCTTATTTTGATTGATTTATTGTTAGGATTAAGTTCATCATTTTATTTAAAATGGTTTTAATTAATAATATTTATTTTATGATACGATAAAATAAATATTATTATTTCTGTGTTTATTTTATTAATGAATGATATACCACATCTAAATATTGATGAGTTGTATGAAAAGAAAAAAGAGGTCGATATAAATCGTGTAAATATTTATAATAAATTATTATTGAAAATTCATAATAAAATCAAACTATCTTCTAGACAACGTGTTGACAATGAATTTTGTTATTATGTCATGCCTGAAATATTAATTGGTTATCCAAATTACAATTTTCAAGAATGTTTGATGTACGTTTTGAGTTGTTTGGAAGATGATGGTTTTTTAACAAAATATGTTCATCCTAATTTGATTTTAATCTCTTGGAGACATTGGATTCCTCAATATGTTCGCGATGAAATCAAAAAAAAATCTGGTAAAACAGTTGATAAGTTTGGTAATGAAATAGAGACTAGTAGTTTTAGTGATAAAAAATATGAAAGAAAAGTTACTTTTAAAGAAGACAAATCTAAAAAAGATTCATATAATAAAGAATTTAAACCTAGTGGGAAATTTATTTATGGTAATGATGTTTTGAAAACAATCAATGAAATTTTATAATATACTATTTACCCCCCAAAAGTAAATTTTTCAATCCTTCTTTTATTTTTTCAGCAAATTCTTCCATTTTATCTGTTGTTCCTCCGACATATTGTTGAGGATTTTCGTTTGCTGGCGTGACTTCAATATTTTCTTGAAGAGGATTAGGGGTTGGTGTTTCTGATGGCATCGGTGTTTCTACCGGTGTCGATGTTTCTGCTGGCATTGGTGTTTCTGTCGGTGTCGGTGTTTCTGCCGATGTCGGTGTTTCTGCCGATGTCGGTGTTTCTGCCGGTGTCGGTGTTTCTATTGATGTCGAAATTACTTCTGAAGATGGTGTTTCTTCTGACACCGGTGTTTCTGTTGGTGTCTCTACATAAGGGGTATAAGGTGTATTATTTTTAAATTCTTCTTTCATCATTGGTATTTTAGAATTATCTGAATTTTTTATATCTTTTACTTCTTCTTGTTGAAGTATTTTATTATTATTAATTGTTTTTTCTTGTAAATTTTGCATAGAAGAAACTTCTGAGTTTTTATTTGTTTGAGGATTTGTAAATTCTGATTTTAAAGAAGGAACATCTTTATTTTTACTATTATTTCCTAATATATTAAATGAACCAAGAAAAGATGAAATAGATTTATTATTTGATGATTTTTCTTCTTGTTTTTCCTCAGATACTTCTGGTATTTGTGTTGGATTCAATTGTTCACTAGTTACTGGTTGTTGTGTTTCAGATTGTTCGCTAGTTACTGCTTGTTGTGGTGATTCGGATTGTTGCTCAGATACTAGTTGTGGTGTTTGTTGTACATCTGGAGTTTGTGGAACAATTATTTGTGGTGTTTGTTGTACATCTGGATTTTGTGGAACAATTACTTGTGGTGTTTGTTGTGCATTTGGAGTTTGTGGAACAATTACTTGTGGTGTTTGTTGTGTATTTGGAGTTTGTGGAACAATCACTTGTGGTGTTTGTTGTGCTTCTGGAGTTTGTGGAACAATCACTTGTGGTGTCGCATTTACAGTTTCACTTTCACTTAAAGGTAAAACAGTTGGAGGAATATTTGTTTCATTATTTTGATCTTCATTTGCATTATCGTTTTCATTTGGTGTATATTCTATTTCTTCCCTTTTATTTTCATTCAAATTTTTCATTTGATTTTCTGTTAATTCTCCATGCTGATTTTCATACATTTTCTCATAAAGTAATAATGCTTCTATAAATAATCTTTCACAGTTAATATAAATTTGATTTATAATTTTTTTTGTTTCATTTTGATATTCTAATAAATTATCATAATTTAATTTAGGATGAATTGAAAAATTTACATTATCATCTTTTTCATTTTTTATAAATATTTGTTTTAAAATATACATTAACTTTATTTTATGTGATTTTGTAATACTTTGTATTTGATCTATTTTTTCCATATATTTTTGAAATAAAACATCATTTCTTGATACTAATAAGTCTTGATAAAAATCTCTGTTGATACATCTTTTCAAATTATGAAAGTCTAAACTTTCAATATCAGAAAAACTTTTTATATGATAAGGTTTTTCTTTTTTACCAGTAAATATTTGATAAAATAAAAGAACATCTTCATCATATTTCTTTTGCATATTTTCTGATTTTTTGTTCCATTTATTTTCATCATAATCATATACATCAAAATATAAAGAATCTAATTCTTTAATACCAATTTCATCAGTAATATTATTATTATTATCATTTTTATCACATATTTTTTCACCAGGATTAATAACAATATTTTTTTCATTATCATTTTTTTCATTTAATTTATTTTTCAAAATATTCAAACGTTTATTGACAAAATTTATAGGATTATCTAGTTGACTTATTCTTAATTTTTTACTATTTAAATCTAGATTAGCTGGATATGAATCAAAGTTTTTCAAAAAAAAGTATTGTTTATTACCATTATCATCTTCATATACATATTGTGGATCGATTATAGATGTAATTGCACTAAATATAGTCATTATTTTTATATAAAATTTTGAAATTAATAATAATACTTTTTGTTTTTGTTTTTCATTATCTAATGTAATATCTTTTAGTTTACTTTCACTCGTATAATATACTATATTTGATTCCGTGTTATTTTTTGATTCTTTATTGTCATTCAATTCCGAATTATTTGTTATTTCTTTATTGTTTGTGTTAGCATTTAATTCTTGGGTACCTTTATTTCCATTCAAAACTCTTTCTTTCAAAAGCGATAAATCTAAACTTCCTAATTGAGATTTCATAATGTAAGAGGTCAAAATAAGCATATTATCATAATATTCTTTATCTGTAAATCTAACCATATCCATCATACTTTGTTTTAAAATATAGTTTGTTGCAATATTATCAATATATTCTATTAGTGTTTCATTAGTTATTTCAACTCTTGGTATTTGTTCATCTTCTTTATAACTAGATATGATATTACCCATTTTATTATATATATAAGTATACACATTTTTATATTTTGAAAAAAAAATTGAAAATATAAGTTAAAAAAATCATATCATTATAGAATTAGATATATATGGATAAAAATTTTAATGACTCAAAAAAACAGAGAACAAAAAAGTTTAAAAAGAAAAAGGATATGGAAAAAATTAAAGAAGCGTGGCAACAAATTGATGATGAAATACAAAAAGAGACAAATATTGAATGTATTTATGAAAAAAATAATATATTAGAAACTAATATTTGTAATGATTGCAATAGTATATTATACACAGATGAACATGGATTTTTGTTTTGTAGTAATCAATTATGTGGTAAACTATATAAAGATGCGATAGATTTTGGTGCAGAATGGAGATACTATGGTGCTGATGATAATAATAGTATTGATCCAACACGATGTGGTATGCCAATAAATCCACTTTTAGTTGAATCTTCTTTTAGTTGTAAAGTTATGTGCAATAAAAATTCTACATATGAAATGAGAAAAATAAAACGTTATACAGAATGGCAAAGTATGCCATATAAAGAAAAATCAAAATATGATGATTTCCAGATTATTACAATGATTGCAAAAAATGCTGGAATTCCTAAGATTATTATTGATGATGCAATTCGTTATTATAATAAAGTATCCGAAGCTAAAACATTTCGAGGTTTAAATCGAGATGGAATTTTAGCCGCATCTATTTATATATCATTCAGTATTAATAAAAATCCAAGGACTTCTCGTGAAATTGCAAGTATATTTCATCTAGATAATACAAGTGCAACAAAAGGTTGTAAAAATGCAATTAATATATTAAACAATATTGAAATGGAAAATGAAAATAGTGATATAACTGTTTTTACAAAAACAACTCCTTGTACTTTTATTGAAAGATATTGCAGTAAATTAAATATAAATAATGAATTAACAAAATTATGTATATTTATTGCTAAAATGGTAGAAATGAAAAATTATATACCAGAAAACACACCGAATTCAATAGCGGCCGGAATTATATATTATGTTTCACTTTATTGTAATCTCAATATAAATAAAAAAAATATTAATCAAATCAGCACCATTAGTGAAGTAACTATCAATAAATGTTGTAAAAAACTTGAAAGTTATCATGACAAATTATTACCAAAATCAATTATTCAAAAATATAATCAAACAAATTCATTTTAAAAATTTCAATTCATAAATTCACGTATTCCTTTGAATATTAGTTGATTTGTTGAAGTACAATTTTCATCTTGTTTCTTATTTAATATACCATGATATTCGCGTAATATATTTTCAATGTTATTATTATGTTCTATCAATTTTTCTCTAATCACATCATCACTATAATTTGTTTGACGTTTAATTATTTTTATATTTTCTTCAGAATTATTATTTTCCATTGTATATTCAAATATTTAAAATATCTTTTATATTTTTTTTATCTGATAATATATTAAATTTGTTTTATGTTATTTACAAAATTATGTAGTCCAGCAATCATTTATTTTATATTTATGTGTGTTCATGTTTTGATTGCTTTATATAACGAAAGAAATAAAGAAGCTTTTTTACAATTATTAGTTGGTTTTTTAATTACTTTATTATTACAATTATTATGCATGAGAAAATTGTCTATTATATCTTGGATTATTGTATTTATTCCATTTATTTTTTACACATATTTAATGATTTTGCTGTATAGTGTATTTGGTATTACACCAGATGAAAATACGCAAAAATTTTTAGTCAAATAAATATATATTTAAAGAAAACTTCAATTATAATATATAAGTGTATTGTAATATTATGAATAATGAAACTTTACTCCTACGAAATAATTGGACATATTATTTACATTTACACGACACGCGTGAGTGGAACTTAGAAAGTTATAATAAAATATTATCTTTCAATAGTGTTGATAATGCTATTTTATTAAATGATGAAATACATTATGATTTAATAAAAAAATCAATGATGTTCCTCATGAAAGAAAATATAAATCCAATGTGGGAAGATGAAAATAATAAAAAGGGAGGTTGTTTTTCATTCAAAGTCCTTAACAAAGATATTGAAGATGTATGGAAAAAAGTATATTTCCATGTAATTGGAACGAGTGTTACAAAAAACAAATCACATTATGAACATATTAATGGCATTACATTGTCACCCAAAAAAAAGTTTTGTATTTTAAAAATATGGATGAAAGATTGTGTATTGAAAGATCCTAATATTTTTATTCATATTGATAATTTATTGACGGAAGGTTGTTTATTTAAAAAACATTGTCCAGAATTTTAATAATTTATCTACATTAAAAACATAAATACGTTTTAATATATTATTTTAATTATAATAACATTATAAATATGTTATTTTTTATTATATGTATAGTTATTATTTTTATTATAATTTATCAAAAAAAAGTGGATGAATATTTAATCAATGTTTTTCATATTATTCGAAATAAATTAAAATTAAATTCATATGAAGATGATTTTCATAATTCAAAAAAAAAATCCTTTAATATTAAAGATTATATAAAAATATCAGTGTGTACTATAGACAAAAAGGGTTATAAACGATTTATTAAAAATCTTTTTAATGATCATAATAAAATTATATTTGAAAAATATAAAAATTATATGATACATAAAAAAAAGAAAAATCAATTTAGATATTGTATATACGCAAATCACAGTAAAATAAGCGGACGAGAACTATTTGATATTTTTTTATCTATTTTTAAAAATGATCCATATAAATATCTAACAACATCTATTTTAAAAGGTATTGTATATATACCATTCTTTTTATATAATATATATAATTTGAAAGAAGTAAATATAAAACGACAAAAAAAATGTAAACGAATCTTTAAAAAAAAAACAATATATAATGTAAAAGATAAACGGTATATTGTTTTATTGAATGTTATGCAAGATATGTATAAAATGTTAAAATTAAAAGGCGATGATGTTATGAATGTCATGTTAACTGCATCTTTTAATGAAGATAAATATATTAAAAATAACGTTGGTGTTATTATTATTCAATATACACAAAAAGATACGATTCTTTCAATAAAACAAAAATTAAAGGACAAATATTATCAATTTTATGCATCAAACACCTTAATTCATATTCCAATTAAATTTAAAGGTTATGATATTAGAAAATATGTACATTGTATTATTACAAGCGGATATATAAAAACAAATGAAGCGTTTGATATGCATTGGTATGCAGGAGTAACCCCAACAGAGCCAATTTATTGTGGAATAATGAGTCAAATTACAGATAAGGAGGTAATATTACATAAATCATACACAACAAATATAGCTGATTAATTTATGAATTATTATTTACTATATTATTCTTTTATAGTATTATAAAAATAGTAATAATCATTTGTATAGTTTTTATAAAAATAAAACATATATGATATATTCATTTAAAGTTTTATCAAACAAGGTTTTGTTTCTTTTTTTTTTCTATTTTTTACTTCTAATGTAAATGAGTTTTCTATATAATCATTTAAATTCAAATACTTTTGTATCAAATATTCCTTTTTATGATAATATGTTCTACGTTTCATATATTGTTTTTTAAATATATCGTGAGAATCAATAATATCAATAACCATTGGTTGTTTATGTTTACTTCGTAAAATACGTCCCACAGATTGACATACGTCTGATTTAGGTGTTGCCATGCAAAGCGTTGTTAATGTTTTAATATCTAAACCTTCTGATGCCATAGCGTATGTAGCTATGATCACTTTTTTTGATTCACTTTTTTTTAGTTCTTCTTCTTTCATACCACCAATATAAAATCCAATACTTGATTCAAATTCTAAAATTTTATCATATAAACATTGTATAAGATTTTTATTATGGGCCAATATCATAATTTGTTGTTCGTTGTTTTCTTTTAATTCTTTATGAATTATATTTGTTATCATACAAGTACGATTGTCATTTGAGCATAGTTTAGTAATCATACTACTATACATTGGATTTCCTCTAAAATCTGTTTTTACTTCATTGAATTCGTCATTATCTGGGTCATCAAATAAAACTGCTTTCACTAAAACTTGTGTAGTTAAGTCTGTTTTTTCTTTGTGTACAACAGGACCTATAAAGTATTTAAACACTTTTGTCAATCCATCTTTTCTTGTCATTGTTCCACTAAGTCCCAGAACATAGTTTGTATGTATTCTTATCATTACGTTGGAAAATACTTCAGCACTTAAATGATGACATTCATCATAAATAGTTAAACCAAATTGTTTCACAATATTATAATCTAAATCTTTTGTAGATAATGTTTGTAACATACCAATAACTATATCCTTATTTTCTACATCAATAATTTGTCCTTGTATTAGTCCAATTTGTGCGTTTGGTAAAAATTGCAAAATTCTTTCTTTCCATTGATTCAATAGAAACGTTTTATGAACTACCACAAGTGTTTTAGTAGATAGTTTTGACAATATATTTAAACCCATTACTGTTTTCCCTTTTCCTGGTTCGACGTCCAAAAGTCCTCCACCACTTTCACCAACATGATCAATAAATTTATCTACAATATTTATTTGATATGGAAATAATGTACCTTGAAAGTTTAGATTTATGATATCACCTTTAGGCAAAACATTTTTTTTACAAATACCAAATTTTTCTATTCCATAATATCTAGGAATATATATTTTAGAATTTGATTCTCTATATATAGGATATTGTATTTGAGTTATAAAACCATTCATTGAATTATTCGGTTTTACATTCATTTCATCACGTACGTTTTGTATTTCACTTAGAGTGTAATTTTCTTTGATAACAGTATAACCCTTTTTTCCAATATAATTTTCCATTTATACTTTTACAAATATATGTATATGTTTTCAATTTTTAATTTATTTCTATATATATATAAAATGAAATCTTTGAAGAAACTGAATAGTAAAAAAATTATGAATAAATCTTTGAAATGGTTAACATTAGACAATGTAATTGGTTTATTATTAGCAATACTTATATTAGGAGAATTTAAAGTAGAACAAGATATTCGAGAAATATTACAAAGTCCACCTGGAATGATGATTGCACTTGCATTATTGGTTATTATTTTTATTTTTATGAATCCAATCGTTGGATTATTGTTTTTAGTTTATATTTATGAAAGTGTCAAAAATCCACAATTAGAACCAGTTTCTTATAATAATTCATCTTTTTCTAAAAATAATATTTTGAATTCTTTAAACAATGCACAAAAATCAAGTAAAGCAGATCAAGTAGATTTAGATATTGTAAATAAAATGGCTCCCCTCACAAAAAAAATGGAAAATCCTAATATGATTTTTGCACCAAGTTTAGACACATCTATACCGTGTGAAAATGTATAAAATATTTTTTTCACAATTTTGAAAATACAAAATAAAAATTGATTTAAGTTCATTTATTTTTAGATATTAAAAAATGTCACGTATAAAACCATATACTACAAATCAAGTTTCATGGAATACAATTCTTGGTAAAAATTTAAGAATACCAATGAATCAGCGAGAATATTCTTGGGAAACCGAAAATATTAGAAAATACATGAACGATATTTTCAACATATTTGAAGAAAATAAATATGTTGAAAAAATGGGTTCAATTATAAATTTAAATTACAATAATGTAAATGATATTTATGATGGTCAACAGAGAATATTAACAATTATATTAATTTTAAATGTAATGAGCTGTTTCTCGGATAAATTAAAAGATAAAATAAAGATTCTTTTGACTATGGATACTGATTTAGATGTTTTGACAACAGAACAACTGGAACTTAAAAATAAATGTAATGTCAATACAATACCTAAAATATTTTGTATCAATCCATTTGATATGGAATGTTTGGTTGATATATTTAATGGTAAAATAGAATCTTGGGTATCATACCTTAAGAATATAGATGATATAACAACATTAGACGAATTAGATCACTTAGATGCTTATGTTAGTGAAACAGATACTATTTCTAGAAAAGATAATTTTATCAGACATATATCCAATATGCACTCATATAAAAATCCACAGTCAAAAAGCAAATTATGTGGCGCTTTTATAGAAATTTATAATTATTTTGCTATTAAAAAATTAGATGAATCTGAATTAATTCAATTGTATAAGTTTATATTATATGACATTGATATACAATTTTATGATTGTAATGATCCTGATTATGTCAGTAGAATATTCGATTGGGAAAACAATAGAGGAAAGGATGTAGAAATCCTTGATATTATTAAAAATCCTATTTTGGTTAAAATACCTCCTAATAAAAAAGTAGAAATATACGAAAAATGGGAAGTATTGAAACATAGAACAAATAATATATACAAAAAAAACTTTGGAAAAAAAATATTTGATATAGCAATCCAAATATATAACAATAAAAGTGTTCGAATCATGAATCAAGAACAGTTATATAAACCTATTATTGATAGTGATAACACTTATAAAGAAATCACAAGTTTTTTTGAAATTATTGAAAAATTATTTGACATTATGGATAAAATAAGTAAAGACAAATTTGGTAGATTGATTAATAATACTCCAAGAATATGCTTAAATTGGGAAGCATATATGTGGTGTTTATTGCCCATATTTTATGTAACTAACAATATTGATAGTGAATTAATAAAAGTACTGGTTAAATGGTATTTTAGAAATCTTCAGTTTAAAACAAGAAACTTTAATAATTTATGTTATTCTAATGAATTCATTAAAATTGCGAATGAAGTGTTTAAAAACAACAAATATAATTATCTTGAAAATATTAAAAAATGTTTACAAGATAATAAATCAGTTTTTATCAATGATGAAAACTATTTGCATTCAATGCAAAGCATGAATTTCAAATCTACAAATGCTACACATTTACTTTTATTTTTAGAAACATGTATTAATACTGATACACATATTGTTCCTTTAGATTATACTTTAGAACACATATTCTGTCAAAAAGATAAAACAAAACTATTAGACCAATCTTTGTTGAATAATATTGGAAATTTGACGTTGATAGAATATAAAAATAGTGATAATGGACATAAAGGAAATAGTTCATTAGGTTCGAAATCATATGGAAATAAAATAGAATCATATAAAGAAAGTAGTTGTAAGATTACGAGAAATATAAGTGAAAAATTCAAAACATTTACTGAAGAATCTATTCGTACAAGAAATAATGAAATTATAAATTTACTGAATATACACACAAACTATTAATTACTTATTTGATTATCTTTCGCTTTATTTAAATATATAATTAAATAATTTATAACTGGAGTTAAAAGTAACGAATATATTATATAATCAGTATATACGACTGATGATGTAGTTGAATCATTATTTTTAAAAAAAATAAAGCCAAATATGAGAATCAAAACAAAAATAATAATAAATATCATCATCGCCATGACAAAAAACCTATTCCTTTCGACTTCTTGTAATGATTTCATATGATAGATGTTAAAGATAATAAATATTGTAGTTAATATTGGTGAAAATATAACATCTAAATATTCACTATAAATAGTCATATTATTCTTTTTATTATCTGAAATTATTGATCGTACCAAGAAAAATGATGAAAATACTATAGCAAGAAATGATAAAAAGCATACAAAACCGAAAAATAATTCATTTCTCTTACTATTATCCTTATACGAATCTTTTATATTTTCAACATAATTTATTATGTTGATATTTCTAAAATTATTCATATTATTAATTAGTTTAAATGTTATCACAAAAACTATTATAGTAATGATAATCATAGAAAATATTATATAATCATTACCAATAAGTTGATTAAATGAAGAGTCCATATTTATAAACGAACTAACTTTATATATCGGTTTTGGTTTAATAATTTCGCTTGTTGCATCTCCTTCAGGAGAACAATCAATATAAATATCATCTTCTATCATAGTATTCTTTGATGGATTTCCTAATGTTGCTTCTTGATTAGAGTAAAATACTTTAGTCACATCAACGGTACTTGTTAATGGTATAGTGATTTGTAGATCTGTTTCAAAAATATCTTTGATGTTTTGAATAGATATAGTATAATCATTTAAATATACAAATGTATTTCCATTCATGTAATAATAATAATAATCTGATGCATTAAATGTGTTATTTAATTCGATATTATCTCCTGTAATATTAATTGTATTATTGTTTGAAATATCACTTATATTAGTAGGTAAAATACCTTTCATAGAGTTTGTAACTTTATTAGAATTTGACACATTTTTAATTGGTATAATCATGTATAAAAAAGATTGATTGTTTAAATATTCTACATTTTCAATAATAAGCGAATAATCATATGAATCATTATTTATTTTATCACAACCAGTTGACACTATTAATCTATTGAAATAATACATTTTGTCATCAAAATTTACACTGGTATTTGTATTTAAACTAGTATTTTGTATTTGATAACCATTAAAGTTGTAGTCATTATTACTATCTATAACTTTAACATTTAATGTTTCTCCGGTCAAAGATGAAAAACGATATACAAGTGATTTATTTATCTTATTTGTTTCTGGAATATTATTACTACTTAAATCTATTGGTCTTGAAACTACCATATTATATATAACTTATATTTAATTATATATAATAAAATGTAATAAACATTTTAGATTTATAATCGACTAATTTATTATTTGATAAAATGATATATTAAAAAATCTATGTATTCATTGATTGTGTATCATCAACATTATCATCTGGACTCTCGTCCTCGTCCTCGTCCTCGTCTATATTCTTATATATATTAGTGAAAATCGTTTTTTCAATACTTGATTTTTCAGGACCTGTATCAATTATTTTCGTGTATAAACGATTTAACATGTTCTTTATTACTTGTTTTACATCATTATTATTACTATTTGAAGATATTATATTCATTGGTAAGTCTAATTTTGCTTGTTCATGTTTTTCTTTATAATACGGTATATTCTCTACCATTTGTACAAAACTTGCGTCTGTTGATAAAGATTGTATTGTTTTTTTATTTAATTCCATTTCTTGTTCTTGATAAAGAATTGAACTACTTATATCACTAACTTCTTTTCTAATAAAGTTCTTCAAATCATCATTTTCGGTTCCTACTTCCGTATAATCAGACATTAAGTTTGCAGTAATATCGTCTGTTTCTAAACTTTTTATTTTTTCTATACAATCATCTTCAGTATCATTTTTAATATCTATTGTGTTACAAATCTCTTTTATTTTATTATCATCATTATCTTCTCCTATAAACGGTTCTACACGAAATAAAGACCTAAGATATGTTAACAAGTTTACAACCACAAAAGGAATTCCTAAAACATAAATCATATTTTTTGTTTTAAACTGATTATATACAATAAATGCAATAAGCACAAATAAAAATAAAGATTCATTATCTTTATTCTTCCATAATTGTATTAATTGAATAGTGGATAATACTAACAATAAAACTAAAAATACAGAAGAATTTATGATACTTTTCAATATATTATTTTTTTGGATTTTTTTAACTTTTTTTCTCAAAGATTTTAATGTTTTAGACTTTTTTTGACCCATATATATACTTGAAATATTTTATTGTGATAAATAAGATTCTATTTTATTTATGTTTTCTTGTAAACAATGATCATCTGGAAATTGCTTTGATAAATCTTTATAATATAATAGAATATCAATCAAAATCATTTCTTGTTCATCATTTAATTTTTTATACTCATTATTTTTCAATTCTTTGTTATTTTTCTTATTTTTATTACCATTTATCATTTATAATCATATATATTATTTTTTTGTATAATTAACTTATTTTTTTTAGGAGTATAAAAAATATTTAT
>Ga0066364_10000112_pt1 | contig 14405 bp, 15 predicted proteins | sample Knorr_S7_td_Surf_FD_70970 | JGI IMG/M metagenome (GOLD analysis project Ga0066364, IMG submission 70970) | Marine microbial communities from Southern Atlantic Ocean transect - Knorr_S7_td_SurfaceA_ad_6m_LV_A | ecosystem: Environmental > Aquatic > Marine > Oceanic | place: Southern Atlantic...
TTATATTTTCTTCTGATTTATTATCTAAATTACTTTCTATTAATAAATAAAATAAATGTAAGTACCTCCATAAATTATTCTTAACCTCTTTACTTCTATTGTTAAATATAATTTTTAAACTTAATTCAGGCCCAAATAAACTTTCTGAAATTTTATTAGTTTCCTCTGTTTTTGCTGAAAACAATTTTATTTTACTTCGAAGAAATAAATTAAATAAATCTTCATTCTGTAAACTTTCGTAAAATTTATATAAATTATTTTTTAAACCAAAATTTTCATTATTCTTTTGAAGATTTTTAAGATAAACTAATCTATCATCATCATTTACAAAAATTTTAGTTAATTCACTCATAAAAGAATTTAATTTTTCACACAAATTATCTTCAATATACTTGTTATCCATTATATTATATATATTAAAAACCTTTAAATATTAATATTAAAAAAATTCAAAATATTTAGTAATCATAGATATTATTATCTTGATCAAATTTATCATCATTATACATTTCAGTAGCATACATATTTATTTGATTTTGATTTTTTTCTTTTTTTATTTTACTTAATTCTTCAATATATAATTCCCTGTTTTTCATATAATTAACAAATTGTTCAGATTCAATTCTTCTTTTATTTCTATCTTTCGTTCTAATTATTAATAAAAAACAAACAAAAAATATAATTAATATAATATACCATCTTTTTTTAAAAAAATCTAAAATATTATTAAATATTTTTATTTTTCCACCTTTTTGTCTTTTCTTAATCATTTTTTTAACTAAATAATCATTAATATGATTTATATTATTCATAATTTATATTTTAACTTAGAAAATAAAAAATTGATTAAAATATTTTAAAAAAAAAAATATATATATTTATATAACATGTATTCAAATGAATATTTACTCAAACCAGAAAATAATAGACTAACAGTACATCCTATATTAGATACACAAATTTGGAATCATCATCAAAAACAAGAAGCTGCATTTTGGACAGCTAAAGAAATAGATTTTAGCAAAGATTATGATGACTTTCAAAAATTGTCTATAGACGAACAACATTTTGTTAAGTCTATTTTAGCATTCTTCGCAGCAAGTGATACAATTGTAAACATTAATTTAGCTGAAAGATTTACTCTTGAAGTACAAATAAGAGAAGCTATTATTGCATATCAATGGCAAATAATGATAGAAAATGTACATTCTGAAACTTATTCTTTACAAATAGATAATATTGTTAGAGAACCTACTGAGAAGAATAAATTATTAAATGCAATTGAAAACTTTGATTGTATTAAAGAAAAAGCTGAATGGGCAAAAAAATGGACTGAAAATAATGAAGCATCTTTCGCACAAAGATTAATTGCATTTGCAATAGTTGAAGGTGTATTTTTCTCAGGTAGTTTTTGCGCTATTTTTTGGTTAAAGAAAAAAAATGTAATGCCCGGGCTATGTGATTCCAATGAATTAATATCACGTGATGAAGGTATGCATACTGATTTTGCATGTTTATTATATTCAAAAATTGAAAACAAACTAGACTATTCAATTGTTAAAGAAATGTTTGAAAAAGCTGTTGAAATTGAAATACAATTTATTTGTGAAAGTTTACCATGTGAATTACTTGGAATGAATTCAAGAACAATGACTCAATATATTAAATTTGTTGCTGATAGATTATTAGTAACACTAAATTATCCTAAAATTTGGAATGCTAAAAACCCTTTTGATTGGATGGAATCAATATCAATGGAAGGTGTAACTAACTTTTTTGAATCTAGGCCAACACAATATCAAAAAGCTACAAAAGTTGAAGCAAATGTGTCGTTAGATGATGATTTTTAAAGTAAATTGAAATTTTTTTTAAAACATAATAAATTGAAATTAAATCCTGCATTAATAGTATTCCAATATCTAATTCTAAATTTTCTTTTTAATTCATATTCTTTATTTAATTTTTTTAATTTATCTTTTATTTTTATTATAATCTCTTTATTAGGAAATCTATTAAGATAAAAAGTATGATAATAAAATTTAGTTTTAAAATATGAATCAATTATGTATGTTTTTTTCTCTTTTTTACATAGATTGTCATGTTTGTCTTTTATAATACTAATATTTTTTAAGATATCATAACAATAAATATTTAAATTATATATTACTTTTATACTATTTATTTTATCTACTAGTAAATTATAAAATATTTTACATGAAAGTATTAAATTATACATATCTCTAGGATTTAAAAAATCAAATATATGTAATAATAAATAATTGTCTAACAATAAATTTTTGTTTTTTGTTAATTCAAACATTAATAAATGTTTATAAAAATATTTATTTTTATAATCAATTTTTATTATTTATTAAATTTAAATAAAATATCATTTAATATAATGTCTAATATTCAAAAGAAATGTGAAAATATTGCATTTAGAACTTTATTAGATAATCAAAGAGATAATCTTTATCTACTAGCTGGTAGTTCTTTATATTCTGATATGTGGACAAGAGATGCATTTATATCATCTCTTGGATTACTAGCTCATAATATATATTTAGATATAATTAAAAATGTTCTACAATTACAATCTGATAATATTAGAATTGATGGTTTGATTCCTTTAAGAATAGGAAGGAAAAGCTATTTAACAAAATTATTATGTGGATGTTACTCAGATAATCGATCTGTACCTATATATAAAGATGATAAAAATTTTAATTTACCAACAGATAGTAATCCACAATTTATTATATTAAATTACTTATACTTACAAGCAACAAATGATTATGAGTTTATTAACAATAATATTGAATCAATTATAAAATGTTATGATTACATGTGGAAAAATTTAAAAAATAATATGTTACAAGGCAAATATTTTCATTCATGGTATGACACTTTTTCATTTAATGGACCTGATTTATTTTCAAATGTATTATTCATTTATTCAATTAAATGTTTTCAAGAATTTATTAATGATGAAAAAATTATTGATATTAAAAATAAGAATATTTATAAACCTTTTGAAATAATGTTAGAATCATTTAAAAATAACTTTTGGAATGGTACATTTTTTAAAATTAGTCCAAAAATAGATGTTATGGAAACTGCAGGTAATTCATTTGCTATACTATTTGATTTTATAACAAAAGAAGAAAGTTTAAATTTAGTCAAATTTATTGAAGATAATAATGATAATCAACATATATGTTCCGTTACTATACCAAAAATGCCTAGAAGATATTTATGGAAACCATTATATTGTGTTAATATGACAGGATATCATAATGATAGATATTGGTTATGGCCACATTTTATATATATGAGTGCACTAAAAAAATTAAAAATAGAAAAATCTCTATCAGAAATACAAAAAACAATATGTAATAATTTTACATTTCCTGAAAATGTTGATAAAAATATAAATATATATAAACATTGGTTTCAAAACTCTGAAATAAATTTTTCTGAAAGCTGTGGAAGTTATCTACTTTTTACGGGAAAAAAAATATTTAATTTATAAATATTATAGTATATTTATTTATAAATCTTTAATCCTTAGATTTTTTAATAAAAATTAAAAAAATCTAATCTAATGTTAATATAATTAGTTCATTCATTTTTACTGGTTGAAAAATATAATTATTAAAAAAATTTTAAAAAAAAAATTGAATCTTTTGAATATTAATGCAAAAAAGTTTAGTCCAAACAATGTATGTCATAAAAAGATCCGGAAAGAAAGAAAAAATATCATTTGATAAAATTACTATTAGATTAGAACAATTAATCAAAAATTATTTTACAAAAGATGAAAGCGAAAATTTAGTACCAGAATTAATAGCACAAAAAGTAATTGATTCAATTTACAGCGGTATAACTACTGAATTATTAGATTTAGAATCTGCTAAAATATGTACTTTTTTAAGTACTTTAAATCCTTTATATTCAAGATTAGCTGGTATTATATTAGTAAATAATCTACATAAAACAACTACAAATAATTTTGTTAATAAATTAAATGATATTCAAGAAATTTCAAAAAATAATAATTCAAAAAAATTATTTCTAGACGAAAATTATCTTAAATACATAAATGATAATAAAGATATATTTAATTCATTAATTGATTATGAAAGAGATTACACTATGGATTATTTTGGATTTAAAACTCTTGAAAGGGCATATTTATTAAAAGATCTTAAAAATAAAAAACTATACGAAAGACCCCAAGATATGTGGATGCGTGTTGCATCATTTATTAATCAAGGTAATTTAGAAGAAATCAAAAAAACATATGATTTAATGTCCAAAGGATTTTATACACATGCTTCACCTACTCTTTACAATTCAGGTACCTCTAGACCTCAACTTAGTTCCTGTTTTTTACTAGGTACTGATGATAGTATTGAAGGAATTACTGATACATGGAAAAATGTTTCAATGATATCCAAATGGGCTGGAGGTATTGGTCTACATTGTAGTAATATTAGAGCAAAAGATAGTATTATTAGAGGAACGAATGGTCCCTCATCTGGAATTATTCCTATGTTACAAGTTTATAATAATATAGCACGGTACATTAATCAAGGAGGCAAACGAAAAGGAAGTTTTGCTATTTATCTTGAACCTCATCATCCTGATATTTTAGCCTTTCTTGATCTAAGAAAAAACTTTGGTGCTGAAACAGAAAGAGCAAGAGACTTATTTACAGCATTATGGATATCTGATGAATTTATGAAACAAGTATATAGTAATGGTGATTGGTACTTAATGTGTCCAGATGAATGTCCTGGACTAACAGATGTTTATGGTGAAGAATTTTCTAAATTGTATTGGAAATATGTTAATGAAGGTAAATATAGAAAAAAATTACCAGCAAAAAAAATAATGGATGCTATAATTGAATCACAATCTGAAACAGGTACTCCATATATGTTATTTAAAAATGCATGTAATCAAAAATCTAATCAAAAAAATATTGGTACCATAAAGTCTTCAAATTTGTGTGCAGAAATTTTAGAGTATTCTGGATCTTCAAGACATTATGATGAAGATGATGATGAACTAGATGAAGCTGCAGTTTGTAATTTAGCATCTATTTCTATTGCTAAATGTATTATTCCATTTCATAATGAAAGAAAATGGAAAATATACACAAAAAATAATTGTAACTTTTGCAAATGGGCTAAAAATATATTAATTAGTAAAAAATACGAATTTGAAGAAATACGAAATGTAGATATTAAAAAAGTATTTAATAAAAAAGATATTAAATATCCACAAATTTTATATGGAGATGAATTGATTGGTGGATTTAATGAATTCTTTAAATATATTAAAGGAAGATATAATTATTTAAAATTATATGAAGTTGCATATACTGCAACTAAAAATTTAAATCGTGTTATTGATATAAATTTTTATCCAACAAAAGAAACAAGAAAATCTAATATGCGTCATAGACCTATTGGTTTGGGAATTCAAGGAGTTGCAGATGCATTAGTTATGTTAGGAATAAATTTTGATAGTCAAGAATCTTTAGATTTTAATTCTAAAATTATGGAAACTGTTTATTTTGCTGCAATTAGAGCTAGTTGTGATATTGCAAAATCAAGATATGAAAAAATAATTAAATTAAGAACTACAGAATTTGATTATAGACCAAATATTCCAACATATTATGATAAAAATATTAACCCGTTTAAAGATGAATCTAGTAATAAAATTTATCATGAACTTAAAATAAATAAATTTGAATTAAATGAACGTATGGGTACAACAACTGCTGGATCTTATTCAACATTTTTAGGATCTCCTATGTCTGAAGGAAAATTTCAATTTGACTTATGGAATGTTAAAAGAGATTTTTGTGATTGGGAATTTTTAAGAAAAGAAGTTATTAAATATGGTGTTAGGAATTCTTTAGTTACCGCATTGATGCCAACTGCTTCTACTTCTCAAATACTTGGTAATAATTCATGTTTTGAATTTTTTACAAATAATATTTATACCAGAAGAACATTAGCAGGAGACTTTAAACTTGTAAACCATCATATGGTTAATGATCTAATTTCAATTGGAGAATGGAATGAAGATATAAAACAATTAATTTTAGCAGATGACGGAAGTATTTCTAGATTAAAAAATATACCAGATTTGATTAAAAACTTATATAAAAATATCTGGGAAATAAAACAAATTTGGGTTCTTAAAAATGCTCTAGCAAGAGCTCCTTGTGTTGATCAAACTCAAAGTATGAATATATTTATGAGTGTACCCGAATATGAAAAAATATTTAAATGTCATTATTGGTCCTGGAAAAATGGCCTAAAAACTGGAATTTATTATCTTAGAACTAAACCTTCTAAACAAGCTATTAAATTTACAGTTGATCCTAATTTAATAAATAAATACAAACAAGAAGAAGAAGAAGAAACTGAATGTGAAATGTGTTCAGCTTAATTTATAAAAAAGTTGAATTAATAATATATAACTATTTAATTTTATTATTAATGCCAAAAAACAAAAAACATAATGGTTCAAAATCAAAAAGAAAATCTGCTAAACCAAAAACATTTATAGAAGCAGATAAAAATTTTAATCAGGAATATGCTTATGTCATAAATCCACAAGGGGGAAAACCTGCGAAATTTACTGTTCAAACAGTAAATAATAATAGATCCATCACTGCATCATTAGATGGAAAAAGTCATGGTCACATAAATAAAAACGATTTAGTTTTAATAGAACCAATAGATGGAACATATGAACACTATAAAATTAAACACTTATATTCAAAAGCAAATGAGAAAAAATTAAAAAGATCAGGTGAACTTACACAAATAATTAACATAAATGATGATAATAATAATAATAATAATGATGATATTAATATTGGTAATGAAAAAAAAATAGAAAATAAAGAAATTGAATTTGATGAAGATTTTATAAATAGTATTTGTAATGATATCTAATTACATATTCTCATCTATATATTCATAGATTTTCTCTTCTAAATTTATTTCTAAATATTCATTTGATATTTTTTTCTCAGGTATTCCAATTTTTTTTAAAATTTTTATTCTTTCTTTATTTATAGAATTAGCATAATTTCTTATAAACTCACTAAAATAAATTTGCATATTTAAAAATTTTTTTATTGTTTTATCAAATAATTTTTTTTGATCAATATCAGCATTATTTATTCTATGTTCTAAATACCATAAACACCACGCTAAACAATATCCACCAAAATCTCCTAACTTTAAATTTTGCATATTTGTTTCATTAGATATAGTCTGAAAACCAGCTGTTGTCATATAAAGACCAGGATTTAAATAACTAAATCCAGTATTCCAAGTTAATTCCTCTTCTAAAATAGAATCCATTTTTATATCTAATTTCAATGTATCTCCATATGGATCAAATCTTTCTATAGTATTTCTATTAAAATCGTAAATAATTATATTAGCATGTAAACCTCCACTAGGTAATCTTAAACTTAACATTACAGCACAAAAATCATGAGATTTTGATCTTCTTAGTGAATTTATTAAATTATTTAAATATGGATGTATCCAAAAATTATTATAACTATTCCAAATTATTATCCAAGGAAAATTCAAATTCTTTTCTAGATATGAATCTGGATAAATTAATCCTTGATCCCATGTAATATTATCCATTTGATTTTTAATCATTTTTGGTAAATATAATTGATTATATTTTCTTGTTAAATACAATAAAAAAATTGCCATATCTATGAATCTAGACTGAAATATGTTTCCATGAGAATATTTATATTTAAATATTTTTACATTATTAAAACAATCTAAATTATCATTTTTACATTTGAATTTGGGTAATTTTTTTAAAAAATTTTTCCATCTGTTTGATGCAAAATCTAAACATGTTAAATTATCTTTATTTTTAATTGTAATATCAACATCTTTTTTTTTCAATAATTTATGATATTTATCAAAATCACATAAAACTATATAATGTACTGGAGTATTTTTTTCAATATCTTTAGCAGTCCAAAAATCATATCCTTTCAATATATCTAGAACTAATTTTTCATTACCTACACCTGTTGACATTAATTTTAATAAAAAATGACCAATTGTCTCACCAAACTTATTTAAACCATGATAACTAAAATTATTCTTTAATTTATTCCATATATAATTTGAAATTTCAAAATTATTATCAGTTATATCAGTTTGATAACTAGTTCTAAAAAAACTGTAAGCATTTAAAGGCACAGAAGAATTATAATTACATTTATTAAAATGTTTAATCAATTCTAGATCTCTTAATGATAAAGTATACCAACAAATATTATAACCATCATCATAATAATTATAAATATTAACTATTTTATTTAAAATATTAATTAATTCCTTTTTTTGTTCTAATTTTAAATTATTATTTGATAAAATATTAAAAAAAACAGGATTTTCTGAAAATATCTTATTAAAATCTAATTTAAATTTTTCAATTATCTTTTTAATTATTTTAAACTTTGAAACTTTGAAAATTTGACCTAACAAATTAATATTATCATCATTATACAAAATAAAATCATAAAATAAATTATCAAAATTTAATTTATTTTTTATAATAATATCAATAAATTTACTTTTATCTAATGTTAAATAAAAAGGAAAAGTCAATCCTTCTTTGCTTTTATTATAGATACTTTTTGGATATTTTTTAATTAAATAATTTAATATTTTATATTTTTTATGATAAGCTGCTAAATGAAATCCATTCATTCCATCTTCATTTTCTTTGAAAATAGGAAAATCTGTTAATTTTAAAGCTTTTAAATTATCTGTAATAATCAAATAATGAAATAAATAATTGCTTAAAAATATTGGTTTATCTAATTTATATTTTTTTAATGATTTAATATTACTTATTTTAGATATTTCTACAAAATCTATTTTCATTTATATTAATCTAGAAAAAATTGATTTTAAATTATAAATTAAACTAAATAAATTTATAATGAGTACTAGTAAAAAAACAATTTCTAAATTTAATAATATTAATGGAGTAACTTGTTATATGGGATCCATATTACATATATTACAACAAACACCTATATTTAGTGATTATATTTATAGCGGTTACCATATATATGATTATATAAATTTCAAAAAAATAGAAAATAATGAAGAAATTACTAAATTAATTACTTATCAATTATATCAAATTTTTAAAGCTAGTGTTAAGCACGAAGATCAAAAAATAACACCTACTAGTTTTAGATCAACAATTAGCAAAAAAAATACAATGTGGGGTGAGCATAGATATCAAGATTCACAAGAATTTTTTAATTTTTTAATTACATCTTTGGAAGAGGAGATGGGAAGACATATTAAATTTATTCCTGGTAAAGATTATGCTTTAAAAAAAAAAAATTCAGTAAATTATTGTATTAAAAATATAATAGCTCAAAAAAAATGGGAACAATTTATTGAAAAAGAATGGTCACCTCTAAAACATATATTTACAGGATTGCTATGTCATCAAAGAAAATGTAGTAAATGTCACTCCGAATCACAAAATTATCAAACATTTATATCTTTACAAATACAAATACCTTTAGATGAAATTAATAATATTAATAAAGAATTTACACTTGAAGAATGTCTTAATGATTTTTCAAAAAATCAAATTTTAGATGAAAATGAAAAAATGAAATGTAACTTTTGTAAAAAATTAAATAGAGCTTCTGAAGAACCTACTATATATAAACCACCTGAAATATTAGTTATACATATTAAAAGATTTAAAATGGACAACTACGGTACCATATACCAAAAAATTAAAAATAAAGTGAATTATCCTATCAATAACCTAAATTTATCTAAATATTTAAGTGATTGGTCGCCTTATAAAAACAATTGTACATATAACTTGTTTGGTGTTAATATACATATAGGTTTTGGTAATACTATTGATTCAGGTCATTACATATCCATAATCAAAAATAGAAAGTCTAATGATTGGCATGGTTATGATGATTCTAATCCTGTTACTAATATTACAAATATGAATCAACTTGTTAATAAAGATGCATGTTTATTATTTTATAAATTAAAAAATGATTAAAATATTTTCAATAATATTATTAAAATATTCCTAATCTTCTTAATAACAAAATCATAATCTTTTAATAAATTCAAATTATAATTAAAAGGAACTTTAAATACTACTATCTTATCTTTACTTATTAATTTTAGTATATTATGTAATCCCATACCACCCAAAGTCAAATCTAAATTTTGTTGAGATTTATAATCAGGACCACCCCATGGCGGATCAAAAAAATATATATCAAAACTATCATCTTTTAAATGATCTATACAATTATCATTTATCAATTCTACATTTGTTAATTTATACAAACCAACATTATCTACTAACATATCGTATCTATTTTTCTCTAATTCTATTGATTTTACATATTTAAAATATTTTGAAAATGATATTGTATTACCACCTAAACCTGCTGTAGCATCTAATATCCTTAAATCATCATGACCAATATAATCTTTTATTATTTCAGAAATTTCATTAGCATCTTCTGGTCTACTTATAGAATATAAACCTTCTTCATCATATTGTAATTTATCCATATCATCAACTTTTGGAAAAATCTTCTCTTTTACTTTTAGACTCATTAATTAATAAATGATTCTTCTTTTAAACTTATTATGTATTTTATTTATACTTTACTTAACATGTACAAGATGAAGATTTTTCGCAATGTTTACTTGTAGATCCACAATATCCATACGGACTTATACAATTTTTACAATTCTTTATCTTACACCATTCTTTACATTTTTGAGAGGATAAAACTTGATCAGGATTTTCTCTACCTTTTATACTCAAAGATCTACAAGATTTCGTTATCGAATCCATATACCTACCATTACCACAAGATGTGGACATCCATTTTTCATCACTACCAGCTTTTTTTGCTCTTGTTATGTTTAATCTAGAAGCTCTTCTAGCTCTTCTAGCTCTTGCTCTTCTAGCTCTTCTAGCTCTTCTAGCTCTTCTAGCTGCATTCTTTCTACCAAAACCTTCAACACCACTACATTTACAAGTACAGCCTAACAATAAAAAGGCTATTGCTGCAATTAGAATAATTTGAGTTAAATTATCCATTTATATATATATATATATATATAGATTATTATTTTACTAATATTTACAACTTGATCTTTTTTACAATATTTTTTTAAATTATTTCTAATTCACTTGATTCTAAATTATTATTTTCATAATCTGTTATATAAACATGTCTTTCATATCTTTCTTTGAAAATAGAATAACTAAATAAAATACAATGTAACATAAAATATATAATATACAAAAATAATAATATGTATCCTATCATCTAAATATATAAATTAATTATATTTTAAACATAAAAATAATAAAATTGAATAGTAAATATTTAAAACAATATATATATATTGTTAATAAGTATTTATTAAATGAAAAAAAAATATAAATACAACTCTAAATTACCATTGGATATTATAAGAAAAATATATCAATTTGATAGTACATATCATGAAATATTTAAAAATAATGTACTATTTTATATTAAGAAAAAATGGATGATTTCATGGACTTGTAAATTCACTGGTAAATCAGGAATCGATCTTACAGGAACAAATGACTGTAAATTATTTAATATTTATAATCTAAAAGATTTTAAATACACATATTATGATTGTAATAAAATATGTAAAAAACTAAAACAAATTAATCAAAATTTTAATTACAAACCAATAAAAGCATAAAATAATTACAGATACTACGTATCTATTTAAATTCTACAAAAGACATCAAAATTTTCATTAATTAAATTCTGTAAAATGGGAGCATTTTCACATTTTTCATCATTATCATCAATCAAATCACCAACATAATCAATTTCTTTTACACTTTGACAATCTAAATATCTTAATTGATTCAAATAAACCCAACCCCAATATTCATGAATAGGAAAGTTTGAAGTAACATCTATATTTAATTTAATTAATACAATACATTCATCAAAATCACTTTTTCCTTTTCCATTAATTTGCTGACAATTTATATCTGCAACCGTACCTAGTATTCGACGATTTAATTGATCATGAATATTATAAACTATAACTTTATCACCCTTTTTTATCAATCTATCTGTTAAAACTAAATTACCTTTATAATATTCATGAAAATCTAAGTATCTAGGATTTTTTTTACGAACTATTTTAATTTTATCATCTACATATTTTATTGTCTGAGACATATTATATTATATATTAATTAATATTTAATTTTTCAATTTTTATTTAATACCTAGTCAATAATTTAAGTAATTTAGAAAAAAATAAAAAAAATAGAAGAATTACAAAATATAAATTCTGAAAATATTATAAGGAATAATTAAATTATTTATTTAAAAATTTATTTACTTTAATTATTAAATGAATAATAGATATGCTATAACTTTTGGCGAAGTTGCTATATTACATATAGGTGGTAAAGAATATGGTAAAGGTAGACTAGAACATGGATTTACTACTACAGAATTAAAAAAAATAGCTGAAGAAAATACTGATACTGAATATGTTTCTATTAGTGATAAATTACCCAGACAATTAAGAACTGATAATGATGCTGGTATTCTTATATTTAGATCAGTTTTAAATAAAAAAAATAATAAAGATAAAAAATTTGTTTTAGGATTAACCAAAAAAGAAGCAGATAAATTATATTTAGAACAAGAATCAGTTGAATATGATCAAAAATACTGGGATAATCGAAGACAAAAAACATTAAATAAGAGAGCTAGATATAATATTGTGTTTGGTAAAAATAAAATAGAGCATAGTAAAGATTATAAACAATGTTCTGTTGCTGGATTTTCAGATTTAAAATATTTAAATAGATTTAGAAAAAGATTAAAATTAGTTTTAGGAAATAAAACAAAAAAATTAAATGCTGAAGGAAATAAATATTTTCATGATAAAGCTGGTATTGGTTATCATGGAGATGCGGAAAGAAAAATTGTTATATGTTTAAGTCTAGGTAAACCTACAACTTTAAGATATCATTGGAGATTACCAGGATCATCCGATCATACATTGGAATCAACTGATATCAATCTTAATCATGGAGATGTTTATATTATGTCTGAAAAAGCTACTGGATGGGATTGGAAATCAAGGAGTAAAGTTAGAGTTGTACATGGAGCTGGTACTAGTTATATTTAACTAAAATAAGTTATTCCTAAATGTGCTGTCAATTTACCACAAACATCACATGATGAAAAATTATATTGACCTCTATTTAATTTTTTCCTGGGGCAATTATGACAAATAATAGGATAACTATAACTATCTTCTAATTCAATAGAACAATAAGGACACATAATCAAATTATGATTAAATTTTAATTGTTTTGAACATTTAAAACAATCATCAAAATAATTATTTATTAATCCTTTTAATATTCTTCTTTCAGCTTTTGGAAATTTATAAATATAAGTTGATAATGTAATATCTTTATTTAATATTTTTTTTAAAGCTAATAAATGAATCTCATTATTTGATAAAAATGATAAAATATAAATTACTAATTCATTTGGTAAAAGTGTTAGATTCATAACTAATTAATGTTAGATTATTTAATTTAATATTAATTATAATAATTTTCTCTAGCAATATTCAAACATATATCATCTACTACATTGGTTGGTCATACAACTAGACATGTCATCTAAATAATTTATATAACAACACTGTTCACAATAAAAAGGACTTTCAATAGTTGAACAATCAATTTTTTCTTCTGCTTTTTTTATCATTTCACGTACATTTGATACGGTCGTCATCTGTGTCGAAGATATTGATTCTTGCCCAGTCCCAGTAGGCCACAACCTGTCATAACCATTCGTTTGCCAAGTTGTACCAAAAAAGTCTATTGTCCAAGAACTTCCACCTTCGTGTGTTTTTATTTTATCTAAATCGTTCTTAAACTTTACAAAGGCTTCTTTAGATAATTTTTTTATATTATCTACTGTTAGATCAACATAATCACTCTTAGATACAGGTTCTTCTAATATTAGATCTAGATCAACATAATCACTCTGAGATTTTGTTGGTACTGTTTCACCTTTTTCCTTTTTACCAGAACCTTTATTCCTTCCACCAGAACCTTGTTTCTTTCTATCAGGACCTTGTTTCTTTTTACCAGAACCTTTATTCCTTCCACCAGAACCTTGTTTCTTTCTAACAGGACCTTGTTTCTTTCTACCAGAACCTTGTTTCTTTCTAACAGGACCTTGTTTCTTTCTAACAGGACCTTTATTCCTTCCA
>Ga0066364_10000113_pt1 | contig 14403 bp, 12 predicted proteins | sample Knorr_S7_td_Surf_FD_70970 | JGI IMG/M metagenome (GOLD analysis project Ga0066364, IMG submission 70970) | Marine microbial communities from Southern Atlantic Ocean transect - Knorr_S7_td_SurfaceA_ad_6m_LV_A | ecosystem: Environmental > Aquatic > Marine > Oceanic | place: Southern Atlantic...
TTTGGATAGACTCTAACTTCATTTCTAACTAATTCAATTGATGGCTCTCCTAATCTTAAAGCTTTATTGTACTCAAATGGTGTTAAATTTTTTTTAATAATATGAAATGGTTTATCTTTAAAATTTTTTATTTTTTTAAGATCGATGTCGGAAAATTTAAGCCTTAATTTTAAATTCAGATTTTTAAAATTCTTTACTCTTTTAGTTCTTATCAATAAGTCGTGGGTTTTTATATTATATGCTAAAAGATTATGATTTTGGTCAACAATAGCTCTTCTTTTAACATCTTCTAAAAAATAGTTATCAGCGAAATAAAATTGTTTTTTTTCAAAACCTATCATAAAAAGCTTAGATAAGGTTAGTAAACTTATTAATAAAAAAACTAATATAATAATATTAATTCTTTGATCTAAATCTCTATTATTTTTTTTTTGATGTATATTTTCATCAAAATATAAATTTAATTGTTTATTTTTTTTCATCAATCTCAAAGTGCTCAATATTTTCATTTTTAAAAAAAATATAATCTTTACCTAAATATTTATTTGCAAGTTTTTGTATATTTTCAGGAGATTTTAAATAAACATTTTCCTTCAATTCAAGATTATTAATTTTTCTTAATTCTAAAATGTTTTTATTTTTGATATCTAATTTATCTTCAAGATCTTTTGTTTTATTTTTATAAAAATTAGTAATAGATGTTCCTATAATTAATAGAAACAGACTAAAAAAAATATTTTTAAACATACATTTCTTCCAAAAGGAAATATTTTTCCATATTTAAATCTTTCCTATTTATTTTAATATTTGGATTCTTAATTTTTTTAATGACTCTTAATTTTGCCGATCTAGAGTTAGGATTTTGTTTTATCTCAATTTCACTGGGTTCAACTGCTTTATTTGTTAATAACTTAATGCTGATATTATCTTTCTCTTTTTTTTTTGGTATATATCTTGATAGTGATTTTTTTTTTCCATAAAAATTAAATATTCTTTTTACTAACGTATCCTCCAAAGAATGAAATGTAACAATAATAATAACTGCACCTTGTTTGCAATTATTTATAATATAGTTTAAAGTTTTATAGATTTCAGATAATTCTTGATTAACTATCATTCTGATTGCCTGAAATGATTTAGTTGCTGGATTAGTTTTATTTCTTTTAAATTTTACACTACTGATTAAATCCGATAAATCTTTACCAGATAAATAATTTTTATTATTTCTATTTTGCACTATCTTTTTAGAAATTTTAGATGCAGATTTCTCACCACCAAATAATTTCAAAATATTTTTCAAATCTTTTTCCGATACATTTTTAATCAGATCATTTGCATTAAATGAATTTAAGCCCATAGTCATATCTAGAGCACTATTTGACTCAAAAGAAAAACCTCTTTTCATATTTTTAAGTTGAAAATTAGATAAACCTAGATCAAATATAAAAAAATCTGAATTGTTGAAATGTTCTAGCTGATGTATTTGGGAAAATTTAATATTGTAAAAATTAAATCTTTCCGTGTAATTTGTTTTTAATTTTAAGGCGTATTCATGAATATTTTTATCTCTATCTAATCCTATTACATTAGATTTTTTAAACTTTTTTAATATACTTGATGAGTAACCTCCTCCACCAAATGTACAATCAACTATAGTTTTATTATCAGATATGAAGCTTAAAACTTCATTCAACATCACTGGATAGTGCTTGATCATATCCAGTGACATTGGGCATTTTTTTTAATTAGTTTGTCTTCTTAAAAAAGCAGGAATTTCTAGATCATCCTTATCATCAAAATCTAGATCAGACAAATCAGTATCCTCTCTATTTTCATGAGAGTGATCCTCCTTTTCCTGAATATCATCATCTCCAGTAAATAGTTGGGGAGTTTCAAAATTTTCCTCATCAGCAAATTGATCCATACTTTTTTCATTATTTAAAGTTTGTGTTTCAAGAACAACATTTTCATTGTTATTATTCAAACATTGCTCATCTCTCAAAAAGTCTTCTATTGCAGAATCCTGGGTTTTTACATTCTCTTGAATTTCTCTATAGTTAGTTTTTATATCAGGAGTAATATTTTGATTGGCTTCACTCACTGATCCAAAATCCAAAGCATTAGCACCAGATACATGGGTATTTTGTACTGCGCTCATATTAGTGTTTGGCATCGTAGATGTAGTGTAAGGCTGATTTGACATATAAGCTGCAAAATTATTTTTATGATGAGCGTTTATATTATTATTAATAGTCAAATTCTGTTGACTATAACCATTTCTACTTTGTACAACACTTAAAGTTGGTTTATTTTTTACAACCTCGCCACCTAAACCAGTAACCACAATTGACACTCTAACTTTGCCAGTCATTGCCTCATCAATTGTATTTCCGATTAAAATATCAGCTCCAGGATCAACTTCTGCTCTAATTTTATTTGCGGCTTCGTCAACTTCAAAAAGAGTTATATCATTTCCACCAGTGATATTTACTAGTAAACCTTTTGCACCTTTTAAAGTGTAATCATCAATTAAAGGATTATTTATTGCTGCATCTGAAGCGATTACAGCTCTATTATCGCCCTCTGCTTCTCCAGTACCCATCATAGCTTTACCCATACCGCTCATTATCGTTTCTATATCAGCAAAATCTAAATTCATCAGGCCTGGTCTTACAATAAGATCTGTAATACCCCTAACACCATGCATCAAAACATTATCTGCCATTTTAAAAGCATGAATTAATGGTGTTTTTTCATCTGCAATTTTGAATAAGTTTTGATTAGGAATAATTATACTTGTATCAACAACTCTTAACAAATTTTCTAAACCAGCTTCAGCTACTCTAATTCTACCAGGGCCCTCGTACATAAAAGGTTTTGTTACCACACCTACTGTTAATATATTTAAATCTTTAGCAGCTTTTGCTATTACAGGAGCAGCACCGGTACCTGTGCCACCGCCCATACCTGCAGTTACAAAAACCATATTCGCGCCTTGTAAAAGATTTATTATTTCATTCATTGACTCATCCGCAGCAGCTTGACCTATATCTGCTTTAGAACCTGCTCCTAATCCTCTTGTTAAGTTTGCACCTAATTGTATTTTACAATCGGCCTTATTTTTTTTTAAATCTTGTGCATCTGTATTTGCAGCAACAAATTCTACACCTTGAATCCCTGCATCAATCATATTATTGATCGCATTTCCTCCAGCTCCTCCAACTCCAAGTACGACTATTCTCGGTTTTAATTCTCTTAATTCAGGTGCAGTGATATTTATTGCCATGGTTTTTCTCCTTTTTATAAAATTAATTCGTTTGCTTCCATTTTAGCTCTGAACGTTTTAAATTTGCTTTTTTTCTTACGTCGTTGCTAAAATTTTTAAATTCTGAAGGTTCCCACATTTGAAATGTTTTGCCTTGACCAACAAATAAAACTTTTTCTTTTATGCCCGAATGATTCAATAATCTTTCTGGTATTGTCACTCTTCCTTCGCTGTCAAAATTTAATTGAAAACTGTTTGCCAATATAGAAGTTGAAAATATATCTCTATTTTCCTCAAAAGGATTAAGCGTATCAATTGAATCTATTATTTTTTGTAATCTTTCTTGAGGACAAAATTCTATTGATGAGTTTGTGAATGAAGGATAACAAATGACTCCATTATAACCAAGTGCTGACAGATGTGATCTATACGAAGCTGGCACTGATACTCTCCCTTTTTTGTCTAACTTGTTTTCGAATGTAGAAATAAACATAAAAATTATTCATCTTTTGTCCCTATATGGGATTTCATGGGAATATATGGTTTTTACTTATTAGTCAATAATAATACAACTTTAAGTTGTTCTCTAAATGTTCTCAGATGTAAGTATTTTGCTAGCTGACCTGTAAGCTGGGTTCTGTCATTTAAAATGGTAATTTATCTTGGCTAATCATCTCTAACTAGCTCTAGCAACCAACCCGGATAGCTTTTTTAGGAATTGATCAATGATCACGCTATCCCTATTTGGTCTTGCTCCAAGTAGGGTTTTCCATGCCCTTTTTATTACTAAAAAGGCGGTGAGCTCTTACCTCACCGTTTCACCCTTGCCTCGATCAGGCGGTCTATTTTCTGTGGCACTTTCCCTAGGATCACTCCTGCCAGGTGTTACCTGGTACTATTTCCTATGGAGCCCAGACTTTCCTCTCTATAAAAATAGAGCTACCATTCAGCCAACTAGCATAGCTTATATAGCTAATTATCCTTAATTATCAACGTTTTTTTGATAAATTGAGTTTATTTAATTTTGTCCATGGAAATTTTGGTCCAGGGTCTTTTTTTCTTTCTGGAGAAATATCTTCGTGTCCAAGAACATATTTTGGATTAATTTTATATTTTCTTTGTAAGACAGTTAAAAGTCTGAGCAACGCCTCGATCTGATTTTTGGGAAAAGTCTCATTTCCACTATTGACTAATTCAACTCCAATTGATTTTGAATTAAGGTTTATGTCTTTTTCCCATTTTGATTTTCCAGCATGCCAAGCAATGTTCTGGTCTTTGACAAGTTGATATATTTTTCCTTTTTTACTGATTAAATAATGACAGCTAACTTTTGCAACTTCTGATTGTAATCTTTTGATAGCTGAAAATTGATTTTTCATTCCTGTATAATGAATAATTATATATTTAATTTTTCTATTTTTTTTAATGTCAAAATTTTTACTGCTTAAGAATGTTAGTTTTAAGTTCATAACGCCTTTTTTTATGCTAGTTTTAGCTACAAATTAAACTATATACTCGGCAAATTATAAAAAAATGAAATTTTTTTTAAAGATAATTATATTTAAGCTTTTGATAATTAGTTTTTCAACCATTGCTTTATCAAAAACAAAAGATTGCTTTGAAAACGTAAATAGGGTTGTGTTCTCATTTAACATGGGTTTAGACAAGGTTGTTTTTAAGCCGGTTGCAAAAGGTTACTCATATTTACCTACACCAATCAAAAAAGGTGTTAGAAATGCAACAAATAATGTCTCATATTTTGTTCAAGTTCCAAATCAGTTTCTTCAAGGAAAATTTAGCGATGGTATAAAAGATACCAGTCGTTTTCTAATTAATACAACAGTAGGTTTATTTGGAATTTTTGATCCAGCATCAAAAATTGGATTAAAAAAAAATGATAATGAAGATTATGGACAAACACTTGGTAGCTGGGGTATAGGTCATGGTTGTTATGTTGTTTTACCAGTTTTAGGTCCAACTACTCTAAGAGATTCTGTTGGCAAAGTGGGGAATGTTTTACTGGACCCATTCTATCTTAGCACTGTTGGTGATAGACAATTGCTTTTTGGAAATAATCTTGGCGACCAAACTTATTGGGGCGAAACTGTTTTAGATAAAACAAATTGGAGAGCGGAAAATATCAAAACTTTAGAGGATTTGGAAAAAAATTCAATTGATTTATATTCTTCGGTTAGGAGTTTATATTTACAAAGAAGAGATCATTTAACAAAAAATGGTTCAAATAATGAGGATGAGTGGAAAGATTTTAAATAAAAAAATTTAAAATGTTTAAAAAGCTTTTAATTATAAATATCATTATATTTAGTTTTTCAGCGTCAAAACTTTATGCTTTTGAAAAAAATGCTGAACAATTAGTTCAGTCAACGACTGATAATGCAAAAAGAATAATTTTAGATAGCAATATTGCTATAGAAGATAAAAAAAAGAAAATAGAAAAAATCGCGTTAGATGTTGTAGATGTAGATGGTTTAAGCAGATTTACTCTTGGTGCCTTTAGGAACAGTCTCAATAAAGAACAATTAAATAAATATACTGAGATATTTAGAGTTTTTTTTGCTAAAAATATATCCAGTAGACTTCAGAACTACAGTGACCAAAATATCAAAGTTATAGGATCAAAAAAAATTAGTGACAACTATGTAATGGTTGAGTCAAAAATGACTTCAAAAATTGATAAACAAGAAATTCAAATTAATTGGAGAGTTTTTAAAATAAAAGATAAATTAATAATTAGAGATCTAGTTGTTGAGGGTTTGAGCTTAGCTAAAACACAAAGGGAGGAATTTAATTCTATACTTTCAAGCAAAGGCTTTGATGGCCTTATTGCAAGCTTAAACGATTTTATACTTAAAAATTAGTTTTTTTATATCCTAATTGCAAAACCCAAAGTCCAGACAATATAATTATTAAGGATAAAATCATGTTAATTGAAAAGTTTTCTCTCAAAAACAACCAGCTGAAGTATAAGCCAAATATTGGTATTAACAGTGATACTTGAGACATAAAAATTAGACCATTTTCAAAAATCAATTTAGCTCTTATCATGAAAGCAATTGCTGTACTAACAATTCCCAAATAAATTAAACTTAATAAACTGACCATTTCTATTTTATGAAAATCTAAATTATTTAATTTTAAGACGCAAATTGGTAATAAAATTAATGTTCCACATATCATTGATAATGTTGCTATGGTTTCATTATTATGTTCACGATACTTTTGTATAATCAAACCTCCAATGACGTAACTTAACGATGCAGACATTACTATCAGAACTGAGATTATAGTAGTTGTTTTGGAAATATATACTTGGTCATAAAATAATATAAAAATACTTATAAAACCAATAACTGTGCCTAAAAATTTGTATCTATTAAATTTATCATTTGTAAAAAAATGAGATAACAAGATCGCGTAAAATGGTCCAGCTGACATTAGTAATGCAGCTAAACCACTTGTCATCCCATCAATTCCAAATGCAATCAGGCAAAATGGCAAAACATAATTTGTAAAACCTATAATAAAAAAAATGTAAGACTGTCTTGAAAATAAAATTTTAAAATTTACAGTCTTTAAAAATATCAAAGATAATAAACATAAAAAAATAGACGCAAAAAATATTCTACCTCCTGCTAGCAGGAAGAAATCAAAGCTATTAAGTACAATTTTATAGTTAAAGAATGCAGAGCCCCAAATAGCCGATAATATAAATAGATATAAGTAACTTTTAAAATTAGGTGTTTGCATATTAATTGGTGGGCCCGGAGGGATTTGAACCCCCGACAACCCCGTTATGAGCGGGGGGCTCTAACCAACTGAGCTACAGGCCCGGAATTACTCTGCTTTATCACTAAGAATATGAAAAATAAATAAATATTCTTAATTATCTAAAAAGCTTTTTAGTTGTCTTGATCTGCTAGGATGCTTTAATTTTCTTAATGCTTTTGCCTCAATTTGTCTTATACGCTCTCTCGTAACTGAAAATTGCTGGCCAACTTCTTCCAATGTATGGTCAGTATTCATTCCAATCCCGAACCTCATCCTCAAAACCCTCTCTTCTCTTGGAGTCAAAGAAGCTAATACTTTTGTAGTAGTATTTTTTAAAGCTGTTTGTACTGCCGCATCAACTGGAATTAACGCATTAGAGTCCTCTATAAAATCACCCAATGTACTATCCTCCTCGTCACCCACTGGTGTTTCTAATGAGACTGGTTCTTTAGCAATTTTTAAAACCTTTCGTACTTTCTCTAATGGCATTGCCAGTTTTTTTGATAATTCTTCTGGAGTCGGTTCTCTTCCAAATTCACTCATCATCTGTCTCTGGGTTCTCACAATTTTGTTGATAGTTTCAATCATGTGCACCGGAATTCTAATAGTTCTAGCCTGATCTGCTATTGAACGAGTGATTGCTTGTCTAATCCACCATGTGGCATAAGTTGAAAATTTATATCCTCTTCTATATTCAAATTTATCAACTGCCTTCATCAATCCAATGTTTCCTTCTTGTATCAAATCTAAGAATTGCAAACCCCTATTAGTATATTTTTTTGCTATGGAAATTACTAATCTTAGATTAGCTTCAATCATTTCTTTCTTAGCAATTCTTGACTCTCGTTCTCCTTTTTTTATTTTGTTTACCAGTATTCTAAAGTCAGAAATTGACATTCCTATTTTATTACTGAGGTCAATTAATTTGGTTCGTAAAATTGAAAATAATTTTTTTTCTTTTGTAAAAAAAGCTAACCAAGTTTTTTCGTCACTTAAAAACTTTTCAAAGTTTGGGTTAAGCTCATTGCCTACGTAAAACTTTATAAAGTCCTCTCTAGATATTCCATGTTTATTAGCAGCTCTCATTAACTCACCATCATAGGATAAAATTTTCTTATTTTCTGCATAATTTAAACTAACTAAATCTTCTTGCGTAACCTGATTTAATTGTAACTTCAACAACTCTTCCATAATTCCTTTTTTAATTTTTTCATAGTTTTTCTTTTTGCTTTCACTAAAAGCTTGATTTTTGAGAACACATTCAAGTTTATCTCTTTGATATGATATGAGTTTTTTATAGTTTTTTGTTATTCTGCTGAAAGCCTCGAGAATTTTAGGTTTCAACTCAATTTCTAATGAAGCTAGTGAAATATTAAATTCATCATCATCATTACCTGAATCATCGGTCTCTGTATCAATATTTGGATTTTTTTCTTTAGCTTCTTTTTTGCTTTTTTCTTTTATTGATTTGGCTAATTTTTCATCATCAATAAAATTTGTATCGAGGTCAATTATATCTCTTACAAGCATTTCATTATTTATTAATTTTTCTTCCCAATCAAAAATTTTTTGTGCTGTAATTGGACTTTCAGACAAAGAACTAATCATTACATAACGACCAGACTCTATTCTTTTTGCAATCGCAGTTTCTCCCTCTCTAGATAAGAGCTCAACACCACCCATTTCTCTAAGATACATCCTTATAGGATCATCACTTCTCTCAACTGTCTTTGTTTGTTTAGAAGTTTCTGTTTCTGTTTTTTTTATTTTAAAATCAGACTTATTTTGAACTAATGTAATTGCTTGGTCAAAAATATGAATTAATGCGTTATTCAAACTTTCAATATTACTATTTCTTTTTCCTAGGGATTTTTGTAATTCTTCATAGGTTATAAAACCTCTGTTTAGGCCTTTATCGACTAGTCTTTCAAAGGATTTAGATATTAGTTTTTCCACAATAGTTGATGGAATTTATATATTTTTTAAAGAAAATAAATGGAAGATTTGCAACATTTTTAGCTGTTTTTCAGTGATATATATCGATCATACATATCTTGGCTCGGATTTTTTACTAATTCTGATTCCAAGTTAGATAATTCTTTATTTTTTTTAAATAAGTTTAGCTCTGCCAGATAATCGTTAAAAAAAATACTGAAAGAATTTTGATCTAGATTTTTTATAATACTCTTATTATTTGCATACATATTTATTTTTTTTAACAAGGAAAGAAAATTTATTTCCAGTTTTTTTGTTAGGTTATCTTTTGATCTAATATTTTGATTTGTTAATGAAGATATAAGTTCAGATAAAAAAACCTCATTATCTTTAAAACTAAAGTCTATAGTTGAAAGCTCTTCTATTTTATTTTCGCTAAAATCTGGATAATTTAAAATTAAATTTAATAAAGATAATTCGATAATCTCTTCTTTTGTCAGCATTAATCTCAAACTTGCTTTTTTTAATTCATCCTGATTAAGCAAATTATTATTTTTCGTTTTTATCAAATTTTCGAAAATTTTATTTTTAAATGCATTTTTAATATATTTTTTGCATATTATATCATCTACTTCCTCTGCAAGATTAAAAAGTTTTTTTTCTAAAAGTGCAACTTCTGAAGCTTTAGATCTATTTACGCTTGATGCATGATAATTAAATATAATTTCAATTAAATCACTGCTTTGACTAATTAAAGAAATAAAACCATTTTGTCCAAATTGATTTATAAAATCATCAGGATCTTGTGAATTGGGTATCTTTGTAAATAAAATATCTTTTCCTGGCTTTAGAATTTTCAAAACTCTTTCGGCAGCTCTATAAGATGCGTTTAACCCACTTTGATCTCCATCAAAACATAAAATAATTTTATTAAAATTTTTCCATGCTAAATTAATTTGAGATGTTGTGATGGCTGTTCCTAAAGTTGCTGCAACATTTTTTACTCCTCTGTTATATAATGAAACTACATCCATATATCCTTCAACTAAAATTAAGTTTTCAGTATTTGAACTCTCCTTTTTAGCGTTATTTAAATTATATAAGTTAAACCCTTTTTTAAAGAAATCTGTCTCAGGGGAATTTATATATTTTGCTAATGCTTTATTTAAAACTGATCTTCCACCACAGCCGACATATTGATTATAATGATTCAATATTGGAAATATTATTCTGTTTCTAAAACGCGAAACCAATTCTTCTGATTGATCTTTTTTGTAATACATGCCAGATGTAACTAGTTCTTCTGAAGTAAAATTATTGCTGTAGAGTTTTTCTTGAATTTTTTTACTATCCTCGCAAAAACCAATTTTAAAATTTTGAATTGTATTCTTTGATAAACCTCTATCAATTAAATATTTTAAATGTGAACTTTTATATTCAGATTGAAGATCTGTTTCACAAGTGGAAAAAAAAATTTCAAAAAGTTTCTGGATTTTTTGTGATTCCTTTTCTTTTTTTTCATCTTCTTTTGTGAAATGATAAGGTTGCATTCCAGCTCTTTGTGCCAAAGATCTTACTACCTCGCCAAAACCTTGATTATCTAATTTCATTAAAAAATCAAAAATATTTCCGTGTTCCCCTGTACTAAAACAATGATAAAATCCTTTATCATCATTTACAGTAAACGATGGAGTCTTTTCATTTTTAAATGGAGATAGACCTATAAACTCTTTACCTCTTTTTTTTAAATTAACTTTCAATCTAACTACGTCTGAAACTTTAAGTCTATTTTTAATCTCTTCAATATATGATTTTGGGTATTTCATTATCCTTTGAGTTTTTCTTTTAAAATTTTACCAGCTAATGAAAAATCAATTTTTCCAATATACTTGCTTTTAAGAATTTGCATGACTTTACCCATATCTTTCAGACTTGATGCACCTGAACTTGAAATCGCTTCTGAACAAACTTTTTTGACCTCATCGCTACTTAATTGTTGAGGCAAAAACTCTTTTATAATTTCTATTTCATTCTTCTCTTTATCTACTAAATCTTGCCTATTAGCTTTTTGATACATTTCTACCGACTCATTTCTTTGTTTAAGCATTTTGTTTAAAATAGAAATCATATCTTCATTATTTACTTCTTTCTTATCTGAGGTTCTTTTTTCTATTTCTTTATCCTTTTTTGCAGAAACTATAGCTCTTAAAGTTAAAACCCTCTCACTTTGCTTGTTTTTTAAAGACTCGCTTAGCGCTTTGTTAACATTTTCAAATATACTCATAACGATTATTTAATTTAGTTTCTTGACGAGTGTAAGACTTTTTCATAATTAACGCCAAAGTTTTTTTTTAATTTTGATTCTTAACCTATGAGTTGTATTTTTGTTTAACAAGGAAAAAAAGACAAATTCAAATTTTTTATCATCGCAACCCACAGGTATTTTAGTTTTTGAAAATAAATTATCTTTCCCTGCAATAGGCATAGGTCACAAAGGTCACTCAGTAGGAGAAGTTTGTTTTAATACTTCAATGACTGGTTATCAGGAAATTATAACTGACCCATCTTACTCTGATCAAATTATAAACTTCACATTTCCCCATATAGGAAATGTTGGGACAAACTTTGAAGATATAGAGTCGGAAAAGGTTTGGTTAAAAGGTGTTATTTTTGCAAAAGAAATAACAGAACCCTCGAATTATAGATCTTTTGAAAAACTTAATCTTTGGCTTGAAAAAAATCAAATTGTTGGAATTGCAGGTGTCGATACAAGAGCTATAACAAATTTAATTAGAAACAAAGGTGCTCTGAAAGCAACAATTGTAAATGGTGATATTGTTGATACACAAAAATATCTTGAGAAGTGTAATAACTGGCCTGGACTGGAAGGAATGGAACTTACGAAAAAAGTTACCACAAAGCAGATTTATAATTGGAATGATGAAGGGCTATGGTCAAAAGCAAAGGGATATAATAAAAATGATGAATATAAACACCACATAGTAGTTTTAGACTTTGGATGTAAAAAAAATATCTTAAGAAATTTCTCAAATTTAAAAACGAAATTAACAATTGTGCCAGCTGATACAAACTTTAATAAAATATCAGAATTAAAACCAGATGGAGTTTTTTTATCTAATGGTCCAGGAGACCCAGCTGCCACATCAGAATTCGTGAATAAGACTATAAAAAAAATATTAGAGAGAAATATTCCAGTATTTGGTATTTGCCTAGGTCATCAATTGCTTGCACATTCTTTAAACTGCAAAACGAAAAAAATGCATCAAGGACATAGAGGCGCAAATCATCCGGTAAAAAATTTAAATAATAATCTTGTAGAAATCACATCGCAAAATCATGGATTTGAAGTAGATAAAGATAATATTCCTGATGATGTAGAAATAACACACTTATCTTTGTTTGATCAATCTATAGAAGGAATTAAATCAAAAAAATATAAAGCTTTTTCAGTACAATATCATCCAGAAGCAAGTCCAGGTCCCCATGACAGTCATTATTTATTTATAGAATTTATTAAAGAAGTAGAAAAAAATGCCAAAAAGAACTGATATCAATAAAATCATGATCATTGGCGCCGGTCCAATTGTAATTGGGCAAGCTTGCGAATTTGATTATTCTGGATCACAAGCATGTAAAGCATTGAGGCAAGAAGGTTATAAAATTATTTTAGTTAACTCCAATCCTGCAACTATAATGACTGATCCAAATGTTGCAGATATTACTTATATTGAACCTATAAACGATCAGGTTCTTGAGGAGATTATTAAAAAAGAAAAACCTGATGCAATTCTTCCAACTATGGGTGGTCAAACTGGACTTAATGCAGCAATGAGTCTGGATCAAAAAGGAATATTAAAAAAATATAATGTTGAATTAATTGGAGCTAATGCTGAAGCAATTGATAATGCAGAGAACAGAGAAAAATTTAAAAAAAATATGACTGAAATCGGTCTTGAGTCAGCAAAATCATACATATGCAGAAATGAAAAAGATACAAAAGAGGCATACAAAAAAATTGGAGTACCTTCAATAATTAGACCTTCATTTACACTGGGAGGTACAGGAGGAGGAATTGCAAATACAGAAGAGGAATTTTTTAAAATTATTAAGAATGGTTTAGATTTGTCTCCAACAAATGAAGTTTTGGTTGAAGAGTCACTTGTTGGCTGGAAAGAGTTCGAAATGGAGGTTGTGAGGGATAAAAAAGATAATGCAATTATTGTTTGTTCAATTGAAAACTTAGACCCAATGGGGATACATACTGGTGATTCAATTACAGTAGCCCCCGCACTAACTCTGACTGATAAAGAGTACCAAGTCATGAGAAACGCTTCGATTGCATGTCTAAGAAAAATCGGAGTTGAAACAGGAGGATCCAATGTTCAGTTTGCCATCAATCCTAAGGATGGCAGGATGATTGTTATTGAAATGAATCCAAGAGTTTCTAGATCATCAGCCTTAGCATCAAAAGCTACTGGTTTCCCTATTGCTAAAGTCGCCGCTAAATTAGCAGTCGGTTATACATTAGATGAAATACAAAATGATATTACAAAGATAACCCCGGCATCGTTTGAACCAACTATAGATTATGTTGTTACCAAAATTCCAAGATTTGCATTTGAAAAATTTAAAAAAAGCAAAGCAGAGCTTGGGACTGCAATGAAATCAGTGGGAGAAACTATGTCCATTGGAAGAAATTTTAAAGAGTCTTTACAAAAAGCACTAGTCTCTCTTGAAATTGGCCTATCTGGTCTTGATAAAATTGACTGTGATTTAGACACTGTAAAAGAACAATTAAAAAAAAATATACCCTTGAGAATTTTATATGTAGCTGAGGGATTTAGAAAAGGATTAAGTTTAGATAATATTTATCAACTCTGTAAAATTGACCACTGGTTTTTAAGTCAAATAAAAGAAATTATAGACGCGGAAAGCGAAATTGTTAAAATTCCATTTCAAAAAGATGTATTTAATTTAATTAAATCCATGGGGTTTTCTGACCAGAAGATTTCAGAGTTATCAAAAAAACCTTTGGACCAAGTCGAAAAATTTAAAAAAGAAAATGATATAAAAATGTCTTATAAAAAAGTTGATACATGCGCTGCTGAATTTTCTTCATTAACGCCATATATGTATTCAACTTATGATCATGGATTAATGTCTAATGGAGAATGTGAAGCAAGCCCATCAAACAAGGAAAAGGTAATAATTATTGGTGGTGGGCCAAATAGAATTGGTCAAGGTATTGAATTTGATTATTGTTGTGTTCACGGTGTTCTTGCAGCCTCTGAGTGTGGTTATGAAACTATTATGATTAATTGTAATCCTGAAACAGTTTCAACTGACTTTGATGTAGCTGATAAACTTTACTTCGAACCTGTGTTTTGGGAACA
>Ga0066364_10000114_pt1 | contig 14316 bp, 14 predicted proteins | sample Knorr_S7_td_Surf_FD_70970 | JGI IMG/M metagenome (GOLD analysis project Ga0066364, IMG submission 70970) | Marine microbial communities from Southern Atlantic Ocean transect - Knorr_S7_td_SurfaceA_ad_6m_LV_A | ecosystem: Environmental > Aquatic > Marine > Oceanic | place: Southern Atlantic...
AAATACCAGGCTTTGAAAAAGTCCATGGTCTTCCTAATTGTCCTTTAATAGAGTTTAAATTATAACCACCTCCATGTGCTTGGAAAAAGCCTCTTGGTGACTCTAAAATTTTATCTGTAGCTGACCAACCATAACCTACAAGATCGCAAGCTACGACTCCGCTTTCTGCTGCTCTACCTGCATGAAGTGGTTTTGTCATAGTTCCAAAATTTTCTCTAAGTCCCGCACTTAAAGATGCTGCAATTGCAAGTGATCTTTGAATTTGATCTACATTGTAGCCTCTAATTTTAGCAGCCGCTGCAGCAGAAGCTAAAGTTCCACAAGTTGCTGTGGAGTGGAAACCATGTTGATAATGTCTAGGTGACATTGCCTCCGAAACTTTACATTCAACATCTACTCCAATTAAGTATGCGTTTAAAAAATCTTTACCATTAATTTTTTTTAATTCTCCCTCTGCGAATGCACTTGGCAAACAAGGCGCTGTGGGGTGGGTTAATAATCCATAAACCCTGTCTTTTTGAACTGCAAGCTGTGTATCATCGTAATCATCAGAGTGAATACCAACTCCGTTTGCAAGGGCTGCAAATCTTGATGTAACTTTCATTTTTGAACCTATTACAGTTGCTCTGCCCTTTGCAGAATTTTGTTTAATATGTTTAAAAAGATAATCTCCAGTTCTTGCAACTGATCCAGATAACGCCAGTCCAAAACCATCTAAAATATGTTTTTTTGCTAACTCAACAACATTTTTTGGAATTTTGTTATATTTATTTTTTTTTACAAACTCTGCTACGTATTTAGTTAAATTTTTTCCTTTATCTGACTTAATATTAGGTGTGTAAGCTTTTCCCATTTTGATTTTCCCCTGTAAGATTTAAGAGATAATTTTGCAAAAAAAAATATGGATTGTCAATAAATTTTATAATATAAAATGTTATTTCACATTGTAAAACATTATGAGTTCGATCAAAGTCTTAGATAAAGCGTTTCAAATTTTAAATTCTTTTGGGGATGGAAATAGAAGTATTTCATTAAAAGAATTAGCGACAATCACGCGATTAAATAAATCAACAATATTAAGGATTTGTAATTCACTTATTAAACATAATTTTTTAATAAAAAATGAAATTAATGGAAGTTACCGTCTTGGTCCTGGTAGTTGGAAACTTGGATCAATTTATAACTCAAATTTTAAAATCGGTACAGAAATCCGGGATATTTTAAGTCAGATTTCAGAAGTAACTGGTCAATCAGCTGGATACTGGGTTAGAGCGGGTAAAAAAAAGGTTTGTTTGTACAGAGTAAATTCAAAGTCAGAACTTAATCATTATGTTGTTGAAGGGACTACATTTGAACTAAACTCTGCTACGGGAAAAGTTTTGTTAGCTTACACAGATGATAACTTGGGAATAAAAAAAGAAATCGAAAAAAAAGGTTATATTTATACTGCCGGTGAGAGGCTTGATAATATTGCAAGTGTCGCAATTCCTGCTTTTGATAACAAAAATGTATTTAAAGCAACAGTAAGTGTATCGGGTTGGAAACAATTTTTTACAAATAAAACTGTGCCTAAGTATTTTAAAACGTTGTCTAGTTACAGTAATCAACTAAAAACACTGTTATCAAATGAATAAAAAAACTAAGCAGTTAAAAAAATATTTAAAAGATAATAAGTGCTACTATCTTCCAACTTGTCATGATCCTCTTTCAGCAAAGCTCATTGAACAAAAGGGTTTTAAAATTTCTTTTATAGGCGGCTTTGCATTATCCTCTGCAATCTTGGGTTATCCTGATGCAAGTCTAATTACTCAAAAAGAATTAGTAGACGCTACTTACTCTATTTGTAATCAGACTAAACTTCCAATCATTGTTGATGCAGATACTGGCTTTGGAGGACCTGCAAATGTTTATAGAACCGTAAAAGATTTAGAAAATGCAGGCGCATCTGCATTAGTTTTAGAAGATCAAATTTTTCCAAAAAAATGTGCACTTACAGATCAAGTCTTATTGTTAAATATAAAAGAAGCAAAAGAAAGATTAAATACAGCAATACAAGCTGCAAAAGAAAACAAAAATATTTTAGTGATAGCAAGAACAGACGCACTTACTTTAGGATCAATGAATGAAACTTTAAAAAGATGTTTAGAGTATAAAAAAATGGGTGCTGATGCAGTTTTTATGACTGGTCTTAATACTCATAAACAACTCAAAATAATAAGTGATCATATTAAAGGAATCCCGCTTATGTTGAATATAACACAAAATGTTAAGTTTAATTTAAAAGATGTTATTAAAAATAAATTTAAAATAGCATTATTCTCACAACAAATTTTAGATGGTTATATTGATGCAACTAAACAAACTTTGGATTTAATTAAAAAAAGTAGAATTCCAAAGTTTAAAAATAAAGCAAAAGATACCCTATCTTTATTAAATTACGAAAAATACCTTAGAATAGAAAAGAGAAAAAAATAAAATGTTTGGATATATTACAGCCATTCAAAAAAGTTATAAAAGTATTCTAATTGGTGCTGTCGGTGGTTATCTAGCAACTTTAATTAATTTACCATTACCATGGCTACTGGGTGCATTACTTTTAAATTTATTTATTTCATTTACAAGTTATCGAATTACATTCGATAAAAAAATTTTTTTACCAGTTCTTTTAATAATCGGAGTTATATTAGCTGGCTCATTCAATATAAGTTTATTATATAAAATTCATTTATGGGTATATTCATCAATAGCAATGATAATTTGCACTATAATTGGTGCGATTATAACCGCAATTTACTTTCATAAAATTTGTAAATTTAAAAAATTAGTTTCTATCCTTGCTGGAATGCCAGGAGCATTTGTGGTTATAGCCGGTGCAATAAATCAATTGACAAATAGCAAGAGAGAAAGTGGGCAAGTAGTGATACCCCAAGCAACTAGGGTTTTATTTATTGTATTGATTTTGCCTTTTGTATTTGTGACACAAGTTGGCTATCAAGAAATTGCTTCTCATGGTAACACTCCAATTTATTCTTTAAGATATTTTTTAGAATTAATTTTTCTTTTAGTCATATCTCAAATAGGCACAATAGGATTTGAAAAATTAAAAATACCATCTGCACCTATCCTTGCAGCAATGATATTCTGTGGCTTCTTTTATACATTAGAAATTACAACGGCCCGTTTCCCAGATATTTTTATTAATATCGCTTTTGTATTCTTGGGTTCTGCAATTGGATGTCGATTAAGTGGTTTGCCTATAAAAGAGATTGGATATTACTCATTTCATGGTTTTATAATATCTATTTTACTTTTAGGTGTTGCAGCTATATTTGCATATTTACTCCAAATATTTTTTGGTTTTGACTTTATGGCAGCTTTCTTAAGTTTTGCACCAGGAGGTCTACATGAAATGGTTGTTATTAGTATTGCATATAATATAGATCCTCTTTTTGTGACCTATCACCATTTCTTAAGAATTTTTTTAATTATATTTTCTATACCTTTGATATTAAAATATTTTTCAAAAAATTAATCCCAAATTTTTTTTAAACGCTGAGCTCTACCGCAGCCAGTTTTATAAAGTTTATATCTAATAGGATTATTTTTATAATAATCTTGATGATAATTTTCAGCTGGATAAAAAACGTCTAATTTTTTTAAGTGTGTTACAAAACTTGAAATATCTGATTTTCCTAATTTTCTTTTAGAGTCTTCAAATGCTAGTTTCTCTTCATCATTTTGATAAAAAACAGCTGTGAGGTAACTTGAGCCTTTGTCACAAAATTGACCTTGCGCATCATACGGATCAATATTTTTCCAAAATACATCTAGTAATTGATTGTAAGAAACTACTTTTGGATCGTAAACCACCTCTACGGCTTCATAATGGCCTGTTTCATTATAGGTAACTTGTTCGTAAGTTGGGTTTTTTAAATCACCGCCTGTATAACCTGATATAGCTTTTAAAACACCTGGTGTTTTTTCAAAAGCTTCTTCAACACACCAAAAACATCCACCTGCAAAATATGCTCTTTTTTCTTCTGCCATTGTTAATTTATTTAAACTAAAAAAAATTAAAAAAAAGACAATTAATCTCATTAAATATTTTTGAAAAAATTCAATAAAAAACATATTATATGATGTTAATTAAATTATAGAATATGTATAGCAAATTCCAGAATAAATTTTTAACTGCCGATAACAAAAAAAGGGCATTTATAGAGACAGAAAAAATTAAAACCCTTTGGTTTAATACTGGAACGTTGTGCAATTTAGCCTGCAAAGATTGCTACATAGAATCAAACCCAAAAAATGATCGTTTAGCTTATTTATCATTTAACGAATTTAAAAGTTTCGTTAACGAAAGCATTCAAAATGAAATGGGTACAGAGAAAATAGGTTTTACGGGTGGAGAACCATTTATGAATAAGGATATTTTTAAGATGATTAAGTATTCATTAGATAATGGTTTTAAAACACTTGTTTTAACAAATGCTATGAAACCAATGCTTAATAATAAAAATGATCTTTATAGATTAAATCACTTAAATTTAACGATAAGAGTATCGATTGATCATTATTTAAAAGAAAAGCATGAGCAAATAAGGGGGCCCAATAGCTGGGCTCCTATGATTGAAGGATTAAAATGGTTGGCAAAAAATAATTTTAATTATTGTTTAGCTACAAGGTTAATGTGGGGTGAAGATGAAACAATAACAAGAGAGAATTTTAAAATATTTATTAAAGATAACGAATTAAAAATTAATGCAGACTCAAAGATACAATTAGTCACATTTGCTGAGATGGATGAAAAATCTGATACACCAGAGATAACAACAGAATGCTGGAAAATTCTTAATAAAAGTCAAAGTGAAGTAATGTGCTCGAATTCTAGAATGATTGTTAAAAAAAAAGAAAATGGTTATCCAACTGTTATTGCATGTACTCTCCTACCCTATAATTTGGAATTTGATTTAGGAAATACTTTAAAAGAATCTTTAAAAAGAATTTATTTAAACCATCCGCATTGTTCAAAATTTTGCGTTTTAGGTGGATCTAGCTGTGGCTAATGAATAAAAAATTTTTAAAAATTCTAATAGTTTTAATTTTTTTAATCTCGTTTTTATCAGTATTAGTATTTGATTTAAGTCAATTCCTGTCTCTTGAAAATATTAAAAAAAGTCAAATAAGTTTGCAAAATCTAATTAATGAAAATTACTATTTTTACTACGTGCTTTTCTTTACAATTTATATAATTGTAACTACATTCGCCTTACCTTTTGCAGCGGTAAAAACAATTTTAGCAGGCGTTTTGTTTGGATTAGTACCGGGAGTGTTGCTTACCTCTTTTGCAAGTTCAATTGGTTCTACTTTATGCTTTTTAATGTCTCGCTTTGTACTGAGAAACTATGTAGAAAATAAATACCAAAAATACGTAGACAGAGTGAACTTAGGTATTAGCAAAGATGGTATTTTTTACTTATTTTTTTTAAGATTAAGCCCAATATTCCCTTTCTTTATTATAAACCTAATTTTTGGTCTTACTAAAATGAAAACAACCACATTTTATATTGTTTCTCAAATAGGAATGTTGATTGGAACTGTAGTATTCGTAAACGCGGGCGTCCAATTAGCTAAAATTAATAGTATTAATGATATCCTTAGTTTTGAAATTATAATATCATTTATGTTGATTGGTTTAGTGCCTTTTATTATAAAAAAAATTATAGAAAATTTTAAAAAATGACTAAAAATATAACAAATTTCATAAAAACAGAATGTGGACTATCCAAATATAATATTCTCAAGTCCAAAAAGGGTTTTTTTAATAAACTAAGATTTTATTGGTTTGTTTTTATTGCATCAATTAGAGATTTACCTAAATTTAGACAAAATTGAAAAATAGATTATGAAAATGCTAAAAAATTTAATTGTTTTAATTTTTTTTTGTTTTGCATCTAATATGAGTTTTGCAGGTTCTTGCCCGGTATTAATTCAAAAAATTGACCAAATTCTTTCTGAGTCAAAACAAATTTCCAAAGAACAATTTACCGAAATCAAACAATTGCGTGATCAAGGTGAAAAAGCTCATAATTCTGGAGAACATAAAGAGTCAGAAGACTTATTAAACCAAGCCTTAAAATTACTAGGAAGTTAATAGTCTCAAAAAAGACAAAATTTCTCATAAAGTCAGTCACAATTTACTATTACCTGTATAGTATGAAAAAAAATAACTTAATAAGACTTGCTCAGGTTGATCCCATAGAGATCGAACAAAAAACAAACTCTTTTTTTAGTAAAGGAACACAATTTTTGTTAGGTGCAAATTTAATTGTATTAGTTTTAATTTACTTTGTAATTTTCTAATTATTGGTTTTAACCATATATTTTATTAGAAATAAAAATATGGGTTTTGGTAATACTTTTAAGGTTTTAAAAATCAGACTCATCATAAAAGGAAAGGTAATATCATATTTTTTCTTCTTCAAACCTTTAAAAATAATGTCAGCAGCTTTTTCTGCTGTCATCAAGAAAGGCATTTCAAATTTATTTTGATCTGTAAGCCTTGTTTTTACAAAACCAGGATTGATTATACTCACGTCAATATTATTTTTTTTACAGTCATTATAAATTGACTCTGAATAATTCATAATTGCAGCTTTACTTGGCCCGTAACCAGATGAGTTTGGCAATCCGAAAAAGCCTGCAAGAGAACTGATCATTGCAATATGACCTTTTTGTTGTTTTTTTAAGTAAGGTAAAATTATAGACATTACATTGATTAATCCCATAAAATTAACCTCGATTGTTTTTCTGTATAAGTCTAAATCAACATCAAATGTATTGTTCGGTTTATAAAAACCACTCGAATATACTACAAGATCTAAATCACTATAATTGGTTATTATTTCCCTGAGTGTATTTTGTGTTTGATCAGTGTTGGTCACATCAACTCTTTTACAAATAATATTAGTACTTTCGTTAGCAAGGTCATTTTTTATTTGTGCAAATTTATCTTCGCTTCTACCTAGAATAATTAGATTATTAGTTTTTCCTAAATATTTTTTTGCTAGCTCAAGGCCTATACCAAATGTTCCACCGATAATTATAACGCTCATTGTATTTTAATATTTAGTGTATATATATTTAATATAGTCAAAATATTATGGCATCAAGAAATGAATTTGATAGTTTTGGAAAAATCAAGGTTCCAGATGATAAGTATTGGGGTGCTCAAACTCAAAGATCTATAAAAAATTTTAAAATTGGCAAAGTAAATGTTCCATTGGAATTGATACATGCAATGGGAATTGTCAAAAAATCTGCAGCTATTGTAAATCAAAAATTTAAAGACTTAGATCCTAACATATCTAAGGCAATTCAAAAAGCTTGTGATGAAGTGATTTCTGGAAAATTAGATGTTCATTTCCCCTTAAAAGTTTGGCAAACCGGTTCTGGCACACAAACAAATATGAATGTAAATGAAGTTATATCCAATAGAGCTATTGAAATACTTGGTGGTAAACTTGGCTCTAAAAAACCAGTTCATCCCAATGATCATGTTAATATGGCTCAGTCAACAAATGATACATTTCCAACTGCAATGCATATTGCTGTTGCAGTTCATACAAATAAAAGGTTATTACCTGCACTTATAAAGTTAGAAAAAAGCTTAAATAAAAAAGTAAAACAATTTAAAGATATCGTAAAAATTGGAAGAACCCACCTTCAAGATGCAACTCCTCTAACTTTAGGCCAAGAATTCTCAGGATACGAAGCACAAGTAAAAAATTCTATAGATAGAATTAAAAAAGCTTTAAATGAAGTTTATTATTTAGCACAGGGAGGAACTGCAGTAGGTACTGGTATAAATTCAAGAAAAGGATGGGATAAAAAAATAGCTCTAGAAATCAAAAGAATTACAAGACTGCCATTTCAAACTGCTAAAAATAAATTTGAAGCGCTAGCTAGTCACGATCCAATTATAAATTTCTCTGCAAGCCTAAGTACCACGGCGGTGGCACTTACAAAAATTGCAAATGACATAAGATTTCTTGGTTCAGGTCCCAGAGCAGGTTATGGAGAATTGGAACTACCAGAAAATGAACCTGGCTCCTCAATCATGCCTGGTAAAGTCAACCCAACACAATGTGAAGCTATTACAATGGTTTGTACAAAGGTTATTGGAAACCATACTGGTATCACAATAGCAGGAACTCATGGACATTTTGAATTAAATGTTTTCAAGCCTCTTATTGCTCACAATATTATTCAATCAATCGACTTAATTTCAGACTCAGTGAATTGCTTTGTAGATTTTTGTGTAAAAGGAATTAAAGCTAACAAAATAAAAATAAATGAACTCTTAAATAATTCTCTTATGCTTGTAACTGCGCTTTCACCAGTTATTGGATACGATAATGCAAGTAAAATTGCTAAAGCAGCTCATAAAAATGGTACGACGCTTAAAGAAGAAACTCTTAAAACTGGATTAATTAATGAAGAACAGTATAGCAAGTTTGTAAATCCAAAAAAAATGGTCAAGCCTAAATAATTTATAATAAATTAAAATATTTTGATAAATTTATTAAATTTTCCAACTTACCTAAAATTATTTTACTATTTAAATTATCAGACAGCTTTTTTATTTCGTTATCATTATATTCTTTAATAAAATTATTTTCTTTAACAAATATTTTTGCTTTATTTATATTTAATATTCCTTTTGAAAAAATTTTTACTTCTTTAGTATTAATTTTATCGTTGTAGATTTTATCTTCACAAATAATTTTGCATATTTCTCTCAAATCATTAGTTTCGAATATAATATTATAGAAAAACAAATTATCTTTTTGGTATCTTACATTTCTTCCTTTAATTTTTAATTTTGCTTTATCAGATGATAAAATTACATCTTCAAAAATAGCATCCCCTTTTTGAAAAAATAAATCAAATTTAGCTTTACTAAATAACTTTTTTTTTGTTTTAATTTTCTCAAAATTTAAAAAAATTTTAGCATCTAAAATATTTGATAATTTATTTAAATCTTTTTCTAGAAATATTTTTAAATCTTTTTTGTTTATACTTTTGAAATTTGCTTTTGCAAAAGATCCAGTTATGACAATTGCATTATTTGTGCTCTTATTCTTTTCAACAGTTATTTTGCCATCAAATAAATTTGTTTGAAATTTTTCTGATTTTATAAGTAAACTATCATCGTCAATTTGTAATTTTAAAGATGCAAATATATCATTTATACCAGGAAAAATAGATTGACGATTAAATGTAAATTTTAACTCCTTTTCACTACTAAATAAATTTTTAAAATCTGCATTTAACCCAATGCTTTTTGATAATAAATTTAACTGGTCATCTTTAAAATTAATTTTAAATGGTATTTCTCCAATAAATACATTTGCATTAATATTTTTAATTCTACGATCATCATATAAAATTTTGCCATTTATTTGATCAAAATTAAATGACTTTTTATTTTGAAAAAACTTTAAACTTAAATTTTTAAAAATGATTTTTTGCTTCTTGAAAGCATCATTTATATAGACATTTCGCAAATCGTCTAAATCTACAATCAACTCACCTCCGTCAAATAGAATTTTTTTATAAGAGTATTTGCTTCTTAATAGATCAAAAATAGGTATGCTTATAAAAACTCTATTTAAAATACTATTTTCATCATTCTTGGATACATGAACTTCAGAAATCTCTAAAATTGGTAAAGGTTTTAGTTTATATTTTACAGTCCCTTTAATACTAACTTGATATTTTATTGCATCTGAAAACAGCTTCTGAATTTTTGCCTTTCTTTCTTTATCAAAATTTATAAAAAAAGGCGCAGATACGTAAGAAATTAGAGAGAATGTTAAAATTAAAACTGATATTAACAACCTTTTTAATTTTTTTTTTTCCATTTAATTTTGCTATGCTAATTAATTTACAAAATGAGTAGTTATTTAAATTCACTGAATAATCAACAAAAATTGGCAGTAACTAGCACAGAAGGTCCTTTGCAAGTGCTAGCAGGAGCAGGGTCTGGAAAAACCAAAGTTTTAACAACGAGAATTGCCCATTTAATTCAGGAAAAAAAATGTTTTGGACAACAAATTTTATGCGTAACATTTACAAATAAAGCAGCAAATGAAATGAGGGAAAGAGTAGTTAAATTAGTTAATTCTAAATCTGTAGCTTTTCCTTGGTTAGGCACATTTCATTCGATATGTAATAAAATGTTAAGAAGAAACGCAGAGGCTGTAGGGTTGAAATCAAATTTTACAATCATAGATACTCTAGATCAAATCAAACTTATAAAAAATATATTGGAATCTGAAAATATTGATATTAAAAAAAATCCTCCAAAACAAATTGCATACTACATTGACCAATGGAAAAATAAATCTTTGCTTCCTGAAGACATAAAATTAAAAAATCAAGACTTTTATCTCAATAACGCACTCAAAATTTATAAAGTATACCAAAAAAAATTGCAAATTATGAACTGTGTAGACTTTGGAGATTTAATTCTACATGTTGTCACAATACTTAAAAAATTTGAAGATATCAAAAAAATATATCAGAAAAATTTTAAATATATACTTGTAGATGAATTTCAAGATACAAATTTCATTCAAAATCTTTGGTTAAAACTTTTAACATCTGATAGTAAAAATATATGCGTAGTTGGAGACGATGATCAATCAATTTATAGTTGGCGTGGTGCTGAGGTAAAAAATATTTTAGAATTTAAATCAAATTTCAAAAATACCTTTACGATCAAATTAGAGCAAAATTATCGTTCAACAAAAAATATATTAAGTAGTGCTACATCCTTAATCTCTAACAATAAAGATAGGCTAACAAAAGAAATATGGTCTGATCTTGGAAATGGTAACAAAGTAAAAATTAAATCGTATTTTGATGGTGTTAGTGAAGCAAATGGTATTTCGGATGTTATAGAACAATATTTAATAAACAAATATAAATTAAACTCAATTTCCATATTAGTTCGTGCAGCCTTCCAAACGAGAGAGCTGGAAGAAAGATTTGTTAAAATCGGCCTTCCTTATAGAATAATTGGTGGTTTAAAATTTTATGAAAGAGCTGAAATAAAAGATGCATTAGGTTATTTAAGAATAATAAATCAATCAAATGATGATATTTCGTTTGAAAGGATAATTAATACACCTAAAAGATCGATTGGTAACAACTCATTTAAAAAAATACATCAGTACGCGAGACAAAAGGGATTATGTCTTCTTGACGCTTCACAGGAAATTTTGAGAGAAAATATATTGAAACCAAAAACTGTAAAAAATTTAAAAACATTTTTAACAAATATGATTTCGTGGAAAAAAAACTCTGAATCATTCGACCACATTGCCTTACTTGAAACTGTGCTTGATGAGTCGGGTTATACATCCATGCTCAAAAATGAAAAAACACCAGAAGCCGATGCCAAATTAGAAAATTTAAAAGAATTAAAAGCTTCAATGAAAAGTTACACTTCTCTTGACGATTTTTTAGAGAACATTTCATTGCAAACTGCTATTGATGAAAAGTGGGATGGAGAAAAAATTAATATAATGACAATACATTCCGCTAAAGGCCTAGAGTTTGACGCTGTATTTTTGCCTGGTTGGGAAGAAGGCTTATTTCCTCATCAAAAATCCATAGATGAAAGAGGTGCCGATGGTATCGAAGAAGAAAGAAGACTTGCTTACGTTGCAATTACTAGAGCCAAACAAGAGCTTTATATCTCTTTTGCTAATCAACGGAAATTTTATGGTCGTCAAAATGATAATTATGATTTTTATTCTTCGATACAATCTCGATTCATAGACGAAATTGATAGTGAATATACTGAAATATCTATTGATGAAACTTCAGAGGACGATTTTATATTTGATCAAGACTGTAGTGTTGATAGCAAAAAAAATAGTCCCGGTTGGAATAGATTAAAAAATAATATCAAAAATAGTGACGAAAATAAGGTTAAAACGATTACGTTGTCTGAAAATTTAACAAAATATACTGTGGGAGAAACTGTTATACATGAAGGATTTGGAACAGGTAAAATTATACATATTGATGGCAACAAATTATTAATTAATTTTAATAAGCAAGGTGAAAAAAAAGTTATAGATAAGTTTGTAACAAAAGCAGTTAATGACTAGTCTTGCAAATATAAAAAAATTTTTAAAAAGAAATAAAATTGATGCATGTTTAATTTCTAAAAATAACCAGTTTTTAAATGAAATTACAAGTCAAAGTGAAAACTTTCTACTAAAAGTTACAAAATTCACAGGCTCATTAGGATACGCATTAATCTACAGAAAAAAACAGTTTTTATATGTCGATGGTAGGTACCATCAGCAAGCTAAAATACAATCAAAAAAATTTATTATAAAAGATATATTTGAACTAAAAAAAGATTTAAGTAAATTTTCAAAAAATAAAAAAAAGTTATTAATTGATCCAAGTACATTTTCTTATAATTTTTTTAAAACTCATAAGCTTACAAATTTATTCTTTTTCACATTATTAAAAAATCAAAAACGTAATAAGAATGTTTCAAACCTTTCAAAAAATTTTTGCGGAGAAGAAATGCAAAAAAAAATCAAGAAAATTAATTTAAAAATAAATTTAAAAAAAAAGGAGTCTTTTTTTATTACGTCTCCTGAAAATATTGGCTGGTTAGGGAATATAAGAATACTTAAAAATAAGTTTAATAAAAATTTAAATTGCGTAGCAGTATTAGAAAAAAATAAGTTTTATATTTTTACAGATCACAAAATTACTTCAAAGATAAAGAATATTATTTTTAAAGATAAAAATGATCTTGAGTTTTGCTTGTCAAAATATAAGAAAGTTTATGCAGATAAAAACTATACTAACTTTTACTATATAAATAAATTTATAAAAAAAAAAATAAATATCAGATTTATCGAAGACCCTATTGATTATTATAAGTCCATTAAAAACTCTACTGAAATATCCAATATTAAAATAGCTCATATTTTTGATGGGATAGCTTATATTAAATTTTTATTTTGGCTAAAAAATAACAACTTTAAGAAAATCCATGAAATTGATTGTCAAAAGAAGATTGAATTTTTTAAAAGGCAAAACAAATTTTATTTAGGCCCTAGTTTTGAAACAATTGCTGCTACAGAGAAAAATGCTTCAATTGTTCACTATAATGCAAAAGATTATAAAATAACTTATCTCAAAAAAAATCATTTATTACTATTTGACTCAGGGTCTCACTATATGTTTGGTACAACAGACATGACCAGGACTATTTCACTTGGTCAACAATCCTTTTTTCGTAAAAAAATATATACACTTGTTCTTAAAAGTCATATCGCAGTTTCAACGGCAAAAGTTAACAGTAAGACTACTGGAAAAGTTATAGATCGGTTAGCAAGAAAAAAATTATTAAAACTTGGTTATAATTACAATCACGGAACTGGTCATGGTGTTGGTTATATATCAAATGTTCATGAAAATTATCCTTCATTATCAAAATTTAGTAATAAAAAGCTTTTTCCTAATCAAGTTACCTCCAATGAACCTGGGTTTTATAAAAAAAATGATTTTGGTATCAGGTTAGAAAACCTAATTATTTTAAATCATGATAGAAAGTTTGAAGATTTAACATTGGTTCCTTATGAAAATTCAATGATTATTAAATCAATGTTAAACAAAAGTGAAAAAAAATGGATTAATAACTATCATGATAACTTGTATGAAAAAATCCATAAATTTTTGAATGATAATGAAAGAAAGTTTTTGAGGAATTGCTGTCTAAAAATCGATTAGTCTATACCAATCCTTTTCACTCAAAACTTTAACACCAATTTCTTTTGCTTGATTAATCTTCTTTATTGTAGGCTTTGAGTCTCCTGAAATTAAATAATTCAATTTTTTAGATGGTGAGCCTAAAACTTTACCTCCTTCATTTTCTACAATTTTTTTTGCTTCTGATCTGCTCATTTTTGACATCCCGCCCGTAAACATAAATGTTTGATTAATAAACTTGCCTTTTTTTGAAAAGATTTGATCTACGATAGTCAATTTAGAAATTAATTGGTTAAAGACTTTTTTATTGGTTTTATTTATAAAAAAATTTTTCAGGGACTTAACTTGAGTATCCCCAATCCCGTCAAGCTGTATTAAATCCGTATATACTTGATCTTTGACATTTGTTAACTTTTTGAAATTATTTACAGATTTAAGAAATCTCGCTAAAATTTTTGCATTTTCCTGACCTATATGTCTTATGCCTAGGGAAAAAATAAA
>Ga0066364_10000116_pt1 | contig 14286 bp, 12 predicted proteins | sample Knorr_S7_td_Surf_FD_70970 | JGI IMG/M metagenome (GOLD analysis project Ga0066364, IMG submission 70970) | Marine microbial communities from Southern Atlantic Ocean transect - Knorr_S7_td_SurfaceA_ad_6m_LV_A | ecosystem: Environmental > Aquatic > Marine > Oceanic | place: Southern Atlantic...
AATTTGAATTATCTTTTTTTCTGTAGACCACATATTGGTTCTGAAGACCATCATTTCTATAGTAGTAAGTATATTCTCCCCTAATAAATGGACTAGTCTGTTTCTCATAGTTCCAAATTGAAGTTAATTTACTTTTTAATTTATTTCTGTAAGGTATCGATTTTAAATAGTTAAATGTTACTTCATTTTGACTGTCAACCCAGTTTGAAGTATCTGAAGACAGATCATCTTCAAGCCATCTATATGGATCTTCAATGTCTGTTCCGAAATAGGTATCAACAACTACCTTTTTTTCAGTAATTGGATAGTTAATATTATTAGTTAGTGTATTGCATGATGCAAACAGAAAGGTTATAAAAAAAAGATTTTTTTTCATAGTTTTAATTTTTATCTCTTTAATAATAGTTTATTAATATTTTTTATCAATCCAGGACCTTCATAAATAAATCCTGTATAAAGTTGAACTAAATCAGCGCCACTATCAAATTTTTCAATTGCATCTTGAGGACTCATAATTCCACCAACTCCAATAATAGGGATGTTATTACCTAGTTTTTTCCTTAAATAAGAAATGATTAAGTTACTTTTTTCTTTAAGTAACATTCCGCTTAAACCTCCAGTTTCCTCTTTATATTTTGACATAAGTCCATCTCTAGACGTAGTAGTATTTGTAGCAATGACTCCGTCTATATTTAAATCCATAACAAGTTGAATAATATCATCAAGCTGGGTATTATCCAAATCGGGAGAGATCTTCAATAACATTGGCTTGGGCTTTGTCATTTTATTATTAGCATTAATTAATTTTTTTAAAAAAGGTCCTAATAAACTCTTATCATGAAAATCCCTTAAACCTTTAGTATTTGGGGAACTAATATTAATTGCAAAATAGTCGACGTATTTATTCAAACCATTTAAACATTTTAAGTAATCTTTATAAGCATCCTCATTCTTAGTAAAAAAGTTTTTACCAATATTTGCTCCAATTATAATATCTCTTTTTTTGTCAAGATTTTTAACAACCTTATCAAGTCCTTTATTGTTAAATCCTAATCTATTAATTATGGATTTATCTTCCACGAGTCTAAAAATTCTTTTTTTTGGATTACCTGGCTGAGGGACTGGTGTTACTGTACCAATTTCAATAAATCCAAATCCAAAATTTGAAAATTCATTATAGCACTCTGCATTTTTATCAAATCCAGCAGCTAAACCAATTGGATTTTTAAAATTTAGACCTAGAAGTTTTCTTTCTAGATTTACGTCATTTAATCGAAAAAACTTTTTTATAATTAAACTAGCAAATGGAATTCTATTTATCAACTTAATGGAGTATACAGAGAATTCATGAATTTGTTCAGCATCAAAGAAGAAAAGAATTTTTCTTATTAAGCTATACATTAGGATTTGATGTTTGATGAAAGTTCTAAAGAAATTGCTGATTTTTCAATTTTTAATTTACCAGCCATTGTCTCTATTATACATGTATTACTTTTTGCATCAAATTCAGTTATTCTAGCATGAACTCCTGATTTTGTGATAATTCTATCACCTCTCTTGAGGTTATTTAGGAATTTTTTTTCTTTACTATTTCTTCGAATTGAAGGAATAATAATAAAAAATAAAAAGACTAAAGCTATAAGTAAAAGATAAGGAAATTGAGATTCCATAATTAATTATTTATTGGTTCAACAAGTGCTTGTATTCTTAAAAATACACTTCCAGAGGGTACATTAGCAAATACTTTAATTAATTTTGATTGTAAATTAGGCATATTACTTGAATCGAAATTAATTTCTATTTCACCAGATTCTCCTGGTTTAATTGGAATATTTCTAGGATAATTAGGTATAGTACAACCACAACTTCCAACCGCATGAGAAATTAATAAATCATTCTTACCAGTATTTGTAAACTCAAATACAGCTTCAACGACCTCCCCCTCTTGAATTTCTCCAAAATCATGCAGGATATTATTAAATGCTATTTCAGTAAGATTAGATTCAACTTGATTCATTAATTTATTATCAGAGTGATTTTTATTTTGTTTTGATTCATCGCAAGAGATAAACAAGAATAGAAAAACTAATAATGGTAAAATGCACTTATGAATGTTCATTATATTTTTTAATAAAATTAGCAAAATTATGTTATCAAACCTCTACCAGTTTTAACAATTAGACCCTGCTTTATAAAATCTTTAACAACGTTATCAATCACACCATTAACAAACTTTCCTGAAACCGGAGTAGAGAATTCTTTTACAATTTCAATATATTCATTGATTGTTACTTTTATTGGAATTGTTTGGAAGTAGATCAACTCTGCAATTGAAGTAACCAGAATTATATAATCAATTTGCGCAATTCTTTCAGAATCCCAATTAGGTGTTCTTCCCTCAATATTTGATTTTAAATAATCAAAATTTTCTAAAGTCTTGTTTAAGAGTTCCTGACCAAAACTAATTTCATCTTCATAGTCAATAAGAGAAGGTAGATGAAATGAGTTTGGATTTTCTACATCAATTTTTTCAATATTTTTTATTAAATATGAGTTTACATAAGGGAAGTCATTTACCCAATTTATATTTTGTTCCTCAATAAAATCATAAAATAAACTTGACTCTAAAATTATCTCAGAATAGCATTTAATCAAAAATTCAAGTTTTGACTCATCATCATCTTTTTTTGTATTCAAAAATATATTGTTTAGCTCAATGATTTTATCCTTGATCTCGATAATGTAATTTTGATTGAGATCCCAATTAATAATTTGACCTCTTTTAAATTTGATAGAATTTAGTTTTGTAAAAAAAAAGAAGTATTTATTATTAGTTATGTAAGGACATGAAAATTTTTGTGATTCAATATTATTGAAGAACAAGTGAATCTCCTTTAAATAATCAATCATACAATAAAAGAGATCTAAAGTGGAAGATGAGGTTCTTTTAAGATAGCTTTTTAATTCTTTTTTTTTAATTAATTCATGAGAGTTTGAGTATACTGACTGAATAACAACTGTACGGATATGTCTTCTATTTAACATTTCTAAAGAACTGATACAAAATTATATAATTCTAATTCATATTAAAATTATTAGTGCTTTTAAATTCTATATTTGTTAGGTTTTATGAAAGAACTTAAGAGATTAAACAGTTTTTTATTAAAGTATAAAGGCAGGTTAGCTGTTGGCCTAATCATTACAATAGTTGCAAGGCTATTTTCCCTTGTTACTCCCAGACTTGTTGGAGACTCTATGACAACAATAGAGAACTATCTTAATCTTGAGACAATATCCTCAGAGGAATTAAGAGAAGTTCTTTTAACTAACATTATACTGATTATTGCTGCTTCATTGATATCTGGGTTTTTTACTTTTTTGATGAGGCAAACTATAATCAATGTATCTAGATATATTGAATATGATGTTAAAAATCAAATTTTTGCTCATTACCAATCTCTAGATCAAACATTTTATAAAAAAAATCGCACAGGTGATCTAATGAATAGAATAAGTGAGGATGTAAGTAAGGTAAGAATGTATTATGGTCCTGTAATAATGTATGGAACTAATGCAATTGTATTGTTTTTAGTAATTATTACTTATATGTATAGTGTAGCTCCCCAACTTACTGTCTACAGTCTAATTCCTCTACCAATCTTATCAATTTTTATTTATAAAATAAGTAATCTTATAAATTTAAAAAGCACAAAGGTCCAAGAGAGTTTGTCAGATCTTTCTTCATATTCACAAGAAAGCTTTAGCGGAATTTCTATTCTAAAGTCTTTTAACCTGCAAAGAAAAATATTTAATAAGTTTGAAAATTTTGCTATGTCGAGTTACTGGAATAATCTGAGTCTTGCTAAAATTCAAGCCTGGTTTTTTCCAATTATTCTCTTTTTAATTGGCCTTAGCAACTTAATTGTAATATACATTGGTGGTAGAGAGTTTATTAATGGAAATATCGAAATAGGGGTTATAGCAGAGTTTATTATATACGTAAACATGCTAACATGGCCAGTAACACTTGTTGGCTGGGTTACATCCATAGTTAAACAAGCTGAAGCCTCTCAGAAAAGAATTAATGAATTTTTAGATTCAAGATCATCACTTGAAGATGGTCATCTTTCTTTAAAGGATAGAAATTCAAAAAATATTGTTTTTAAAAATGTAACATTCACATATCAAAGAACAGGCATTAGAGTTTTTGATTCATTTAACCTAGAAATCGAGGAAGGAAAAACACTAGGGATTATAGGAAAGGTTGGATCTGGAAAAACAACATTATTAGATCTTTTATCTAGAGTATACGATCCAGAAAAAGGCTCAATATTATATAATAATAAAGACATTAGATCATTCAAAATAAATAATTTAAGGGGGCTTTTTAGCTATGTTCCTCAAAACAATTTTTTATTCTCAGATAGTATTTATAAAAATATTCAGTTTGGAAATCCAGACGCTACAAGTGAACAAGTTCAAAAAGCTGCAAAATTATCTGAAATTGATTCTGAAATAGATAAATTTGAAAAAGGATATAGAACAATTCTCGGTGAAAGAGGAATAACCTTATCAGGAGGTCAGATTCAAAGGGTTTCAATTGCTAGATCACTTATTAAGGATTCTGCACTTTATCTTTTTGATGATTGCTTCTCATCATTAGATACTGATACTGAGGAAAGGTTAATAAATAATTTAAAAAATAGGTTGAAAAACAAATCAGTTGTTATAGTCAGCCATAGAGTATCTTGTATAAAACATTCGGATAAAATAATTGTTCTTGAAAATGGTAAAATTATTCAAGAGGGAACTCATAAAAATCTAATTAATATTGATGGTTATTACAAAGAGCTATACAATAAACAAAACTCAGAGATTACTTAAGAGATTTGATTATATTTGATAAAATTAAATTATGGAAAATCAAAACGAATTTAGTGCTGAAGAAATTTTTTCAAAAGCATTAAGAGCTGGAAGAAGAACTTATTTTTTTGATGTAAGAGAGACTAAGGCTGGAGACTATTATCTAACCATAACTGAAAGTAAAAAATTTACTAATGAGGATGGTACATTTTATTATAAAAAACATAAAATCTATTTGTATAAAGAGGACTTTGATGAATTTAAAAATTCATTAAATGAAACATGCAACTTTATAATTGATGAAAAAGGATCTGAAGTAATAAGCGAAAAACATGACAAGGATTTTGATTCAAAAAAAGAAAAAGATGAAGAAGAATCCTCTGATTCTGAAAATACTAATGAAGAAAAAGACATTGCTGACGTTGACTTTGAAAATGACGATCAATAAATTAAAAACCTATTATGAAAAAACTCTTGTTACTCTTAATTCCTTCACTTTTTTTAAATGCTCAAGTTGGTCTTGAATATTATCTTGGAGATCTTAGTGAATACAATAAGTCTATACCAACTCCTTCAAGTATTATTGGTCATGAGGTTGGAGAATTCCATATAAGTCATGATAAATTAAGTCATTATATACAGGAGATTTCAAGATCATCTAAAAGAGTTAGGCTAATAGATAGAGGAAAATCTTATGAAAACAGAACTTCATGGTTAATGATAATTACTAGCGAGTCTAATCATTCAAGATTAGAGGAAATAAGACAGCAGCATTTAGAGCTTTCAAATTCTAAAAATAAAGATATTGATGTGTCTAACATGCCAATAGTAGTTTATCAGGGGTTTTCAGTTCATGGTGACGAACCCAGTGGATCGAATGCTGCTTTACCCTATATGTATCATCTTCTTGCAAGTGATTCTGATGAAACGAAGGAATTATTAGATAATGTAATCATACTTCTAGATGCAAGCTTAAATCCTGATGGATTGCAACGCTTTTCCCAATGGGCTAACAGTAATAAGAATCAAAGCTTAAATCCTGATCCAAACGATAGAGAATACAATCAATATTGGCCTAGAGGTAGGACTAACCACTATTGGTTTGATCTAAATAGAGATTACCTTCCCAATCAGCTTATTGAGACTAATCATAAAATTCAAACCTACACAGAGTGGTTACCAAATATTATGACAGATCATCACGAAATGGGTACAAACTCAACTTTTTTCTTTCAACCTGGTGTTCCTGAAAGAAAAAACCCTCTTATCTCTGATTTAAATCAAGAGCTTACCAGAGAAATTGGGACATATCATGAAGAGGCTCTAAATGAAATAGGTTCTCTTTATTATTCTGAAGAAGACTATGATGATTTCTTTTTTGGTAAGGGGTCAACATATCCAGATGCTAATGGAGGTATTGGGATCTTATTTGAGCAAGGTAGCTCAAGAGGTCATGTTCAAGAGAGTGTTAATGGGATCCTTACGTTTCCATTTACTATTAGAAATCAACTTAAAACAGCATTCTCAACAGTTAAAGCTGCTATAAATATGAGAGTCAAGCTTTTAACTTATATGAAAGAGTTTTATGATGATCAAATTGAATTGAATCCTAAGTCAAGTGATAATATTGTTTTTGGAAAGTTGAAAGATGAGTCTACAGTTTTTCATCTTGCAGATATATTAAATAGCCATAAAATTAAGTTTAATAAGATATCTGAAGATATTGTTTTAAATGGGAAAAAATTTACAAAAGATAATAGTTTTATAGTTCCAATGAATCAACCTAAGAGGACACTAATAAATGCCATGTTTTATACCCAGACTAAATTTCAGGATAGCTTATTTTATGATGTATCAGCATGGACATTCCCTTTAGCATTTAATGTTAATTATTCATATACAGATAATCTTAAAAAGTCTAATGTTGCTAATATATTCGCAGAAGAGGTTAAAGAGATAATCAAGCCAGCAGGAAGTGTAAATTCTAAATCCAATTATGCATATTTATTTGAACCGCATGAATATTATGCTCAGGCTGCTGTATATAGTCTAATTAAAGAAGGTCTAAGGATCAAAACTGCCACAAGGAAATTCTCAATTAACGGTAAGGAGTTTGATTATGGAACTTATCTTATTCCTGTTCAAAATCAAAGTATGAATTCTGAAGATATTTATAATAAATTAATAGAGGTATCTAATGAGTATAACATAGACTTTGAATCTCAATCCACTGGTATAACTTCAGGAATTGATTTAGGATCAGATTACTTCATTATCGTAGATAAACCTAAAATTGGACTAGTTGTCGGTGATGGTGTAAGAAGTTATGATGCAGGTGAGATATGGCATTTACTTGATACCAGATATGATATTCCTATATCTAAACTTGATGTGGATGATATCAGATATATGGATCTTAGCAAATATTCTCATATTATTCTACCAGATTACAGTGGATCAAAGCTAAAAGCTGAACAGCTAAAGAGTTATATTAATGGAGGAGGTAATCTTATCGCTTACAGAAACTCTGTGAAATGGGTTTCTAATAATTTAAGTGAAATTGAATTTTTATCCAATGATTTAAAAGCTTCGGAAGTTTCTTTTTCAGATCGAGAAAAATTTTATGGTGCTCAACAAACAGGTGGTGCCATATTTGAATCAAATATTGATAGAAGTCACCCTGTAAATTATGGAATTGAATCTAATACACTACCATTATTTAGAAATTCCAATATTTACATGAGTAAAAGTGAACAAAGCTTTAATAATCCAATATTATACTCATCTAGCCCGTTACTGAGTGGTTATATTTCAGAAGAAAATTTATCACTTTTAAAGAATTCTGTACCATTTAAAGTTATTAGAAGCGGAAAAGGTAAGATTATGTTGATGACTGACAATACGAACTTTAGAGCATTTTGGTATGGTTCAAATAGGGTTCTACTCAATATGTTGTTTCACTCAAATATTATGTAGTTAATTTGAGACATCATTTAGAAATTTTATTCTATATAGTCTAAGTTCTTCTTCATCGTAGTCTCCGTCAAACTCTTCTAGAGCTTCTAAAATATCTTCACTCTCGGATTCAAGGAAATATTCCTTAAGTTCCTCTTGTTGGTCTTCATCAAGTATTTCATCAATATAGTAGTCAATGTCTAACTTTGTTCCAGAGAAAACAATACTCTCAAGTTCAGATAATATTTCATCAAAATCAATCCCCCTTGACTCACTAATTTCATCTAAGGGTATTTTTTTATCAATATTTTGAATAAGTGAAAGCTTTTTTGAAGATTTTTCACCTGATGTTCTGAGTATAAGATCCTCTGGTTTCTGAATTTGATTCTCCTCAACATATTCTTTTATAAGTTTAATAAAATAATTCCCAAATTTAGTAACCTTTCCCTCTCCTACTCCATTGATATTTTTAAACTCTTCTAATGAAGTCGGATACTTATAGGTCATATCCTCTAAAGAGAATTCTTGAAGAATGGCATATGGTGGTAAGGAACTTTTTTTAGCAATATCTTTTCTAAGTAAAATTAATTTATTCATCAAATTAGTGTCTATTACTCCTGTTTTAAGATTATTATGATTTACTATGTCTTCAATACTAAAGTCATTATCAACGGAGATATCATATTTGTCAAACTTATTTAAGTATTCTCGTCCATAATTAGTAATTTTCAATGATCCTATATCATTAATATCTCTTATAAATATTCCATCAACAACACAATGTGTTATTAAAGTTTTCCAGAAATTTCTACTAATCACATTTTCTTCTAAAGGCAAACTGTTGATTAATTCTTTAAATGAGATTTTTTTATCTGATTTAAAAAAATTTGAAACCATAAAATTAAGTTTTTCAATAGCATTAATTTTTTCTTTTGGATTTTTTGAATTATCATCCATTTCTTGATCGTTGTATATTGTAGAATCATATTTTTCTCCAAAATAACTCAACAAATATTTTCTTCTCGAAATTGAGGATTTAGCAAAGTTTTTAACTTCTTTTAAAAGCATTACAGCAATCTCTCTTTCAGAGGATTTCTTTTTTGACAATAACTTTTCAAGTTTATTTGCGTCTTCATCTGAGTAATACATTATACAATGACTTACAACTCCATCTCTTCCAGCTCTACCTGTTTCCTGATAGTAACCTTCAATACTTTTAGGGATATCATAGTGAATTACAAATCTAACATCAGGTTTATCAATACCCATTCCAAATGCAATTGTTGCAACTATTATATTACAATCATCTTTAAGGAATTTGTCCTGATTTTCTTCTCTTATTTTTTTTTCTAACCCTGCATGATAAGGTAAACTTTTGATCCCGTTTATATTAAGTAATTCAGATAAATCCTCAGTATTTTTCCTTGATAAACAATAGATTATTCCAGATTGATTAGATTTTGACTTTATAAATTTTATCAAATCTAAATCTGTTGTTTGACTTTTACCTCTAACTTCGTAAAATAAGTTTGGCCTATTGAATGATGATTTAAATACTTTTGAATTATTTATTTTTAAATTTTTGATTATGTCATCTTGAACTTTTGGAGTTGCTGTGGCAGTTAGGGCTATTATTTTAACCTTAGGATCGACTTGATCTATAATATCTCTTATTTTTCGATACTCTGGCCTAAAATCATGCCCCCACTCAGAAATACAATGTGCTTCATCTATTGCCAAAAATGAGATTTTTATGGATTTTAAAAATTCAATAGTTTCATTTTTAGATAAGGTTTCAGGAGCTATATACAAAATTTTAGTCTTTTTATTTGTAACATCCTCTTTTACACTTGTAACCTGTTGCTTTGTTAAAGTTGAGTTTAGAACGTTTGCTATAGAATAATCTGTACTATTTGCTCTAATTAAATCAACTTGATTTTTCATTAGAGCAATAAGTGGTGAAATCACAATGGCTGTTCCACTCAACATTAGAGCTGGCAATTGATAACAAAGTGATTTACCACCACCTGTAGGCATAATAACAAAGGAATCATTTCCTTCAAGAAGATTCTGTATTATAGATTCTTGATGGTTTTTAAATTCATTAAAACCAAAGTATTTCTTTAAACTTAATTTTAAACTTTCCAAATTATGATTGTTTCAAATTTTATAAATTTGTAGTTTATTTAATTTAAAAAAAATATCCCATTTTGACTAATTCCGAAATAATTAAAAAAACTGCTCTGGACACATTAAATCTTGAATCTAGAGCTATCTCAAATCTCTCAAAAATTATTGATTCGAACTTTTGTGAAATTGTTGAGTTATTGATGAATTGTAAGGGAAAGATAATTTTAACGGGAATTGGTAAAAGTGCGATTATTGGGATGAAAATTTCAGCTACTTTGAATTCTACTGGATCAAAATCTATTTTTTTACATCTTGGAGATGCTCTTCATGGAGATATGGGTGTTATTAGTAAAGAAGATATAGTAATTTGTCTATCTAAAAGTGGCGAGTCAAGTGAAATAATATCTCTCTCAAATTACTTAAATAAAGCTCAGATTAGACTTATTGGAATTTCATGTGTGAATGGTTCATCTCTGGAAAAAATATCAGATATGTTCATTCATACAAAGATTGAAAGGGAAGCATGTCATAATAACTTAGCCCCAACAACAAGCTCAGCATGCCACCTTGCTGTTGGTGATGCAATTGCAATGGCAGTTCAAAAATTAAAAGGTTTTTCTCCTGATCAATTTGGAGAGTATCATCCATCTGGAAGTCTTGGAAAAAAACTTAATCTTTCATTGGATACTCTCATTGACTCAAAAAGAATACCTATAGTAAATCCATCATCATCTTTTGTTGAAGTTATAGATGAAATATCATCAAAAATGTATGGAGCTACAGCAGTAATTAAAGACAATGAAATTGTTGGTGTAATTACCGATGGAGATATAAGAAGAGTTATAGAAAAAAGAAAGAATATAGAAGATATAATAGCCTCAGAATTTATGAGTAGTAACCCGAAAGTATTAAAATCGGATATCTTAGCCAACGAAGCATTAAAAATTATGAGAAAAAATAATATTAGTCAGGTTTTAATTGCTGATAAGAATAATAGTCTTATTGGAGTTGTTCATATTTTAGATATCATTAAACAAGGTATCAACGATGAGTAATTCTAAGGATATGTCTTTTTTAGATCATCTTGAAGAATTGAGATGGCATATTATACGGTCTACAATAGCAGTTTTGATAGTTGCCGTTTTAGCATTTTTAGCTAAGGATATTATTTTTGATCAGATAATATTTGGACCCAAAAGAGGGAATTTTATTAGTTATGAGTTATTTTGTTCAATTTCTCAGTCATTTGGAGGTAATGCCTTTTGTTTTGATGAACTCCCATTTAGAGTTCAAAGCAGAACAGTATCAGGGCAATTCTCTGCTCATCTTTGGACTTCAATTTTAGCTGGTTTTATTATTTCATTCCCATACGTAATTTATGAATTTTGGAAATTTATAAGTCCTGGCTTATATAAAAATGAAAAAGAGGGTGCAAGAGGTTTTATTTTTATATCATCAATACTCTTTTTTATTGGTGTTTTATTTGGATATTATATTGTTACACCATTATCTATAAATTTCCTTGGTAATTATACTATTAGTTCAGAGGTGTTTAATGATTTTGATTTAAGTAGCTATATTGGTCTTTTAAGAGCATCTGTATTAGCATCTGGTTTAATTTTTGAGCTTCCAATTATTATTCACTATTTAACAAAGGTAGGCCTAGTTACACCTGATTTTTTAAGAAGAAATAGAAAATTTGCTCTAGTTATTGTCTTAAGTTTATCAGCAATAATAACACCACCTGATATAGCTAGTCAAATAATTGTAAGTATTCCGATTCTAATTTTATATGAGATAAGTATTATTATATCAAAAATTGGATATAAAAAATTAAATACATAATATTTGTTAAATGATATTAACTGCAAAAAATATATCAAAATCTTACAGAGGCAGAAAAGTAGTAAATAGTATTTCAGTTGATGTAAAACAAGGTGAAATTGTTGGTCTCTTGGGTCCAAATGGTGCTGGTAAAACTACATCATTTTATATGATAGTTGGAATTATTAAGCCAGAAAATGGAGATATATTTCTTAATCAAGAGGTTATTTCTAAGTATCCAATGTATCAAAGAGCACAAAAAGGAATTGGTTACCTTGCTCAGGAAGAATCTGTATTTAGAAAACTTTCTGTTGAAGATAATATACTTGGTGTTTTAGAGTTCTCAGAGCTTACTAAAATTCAGCAAAAAGAAAAAGCTGAACAATTAATGGAAGAGTTTGGATTAATTAATATTAGAAAAAATAGAGGCGATCTATTGTCTGGTGGGGAGAGAAGAAGGACAGAAATTGCAAGAGCTTTAGCAAATAATCCAAAATTTTTACTATTAGATGAACCGTTTGCAGGTGTTGATCCTATTGCAGTTGAAGATATTCAATCGATTATCTCTGTTTTAAAAAGAAAAAATATCGGAATTCTTATTACTGATCATAATGTACAAGAAACTCTTGCTATAACTGATAGAACATATCTAATGTTTGAAGGAAAGATTCTAAAGGAGGGAATACCCGAAGATCTTGCAAAAGATGAAATGGTAAGAAAAGTATATTTAGGAAAAAATTTTGAGTTTAAACGAAAAAAAATTTAATTTTTAATTTAAAGCAAGTACCAAAGATTTCTTATAACATTGAGAAAGAGATAGAGTATAATAATTAAGCAGAATCCTCCAATTCCAAAAAATAAGATTATTGGAATACTCAAAACAATTAATAATATTTTGAATATGTTATAGTCATATTTTCTAGTAGAAATTCTTAGTGAAAAAAGCCTAAAAGGTATATTCATGAGAGTGAAGCTAGACAGAACTAGTAATATTAAAGTATAATTATTCAAGAAATATTCCTTCGATTCAATAAAATAATTGTTATCAAGTAAAATGGGTAATGAGGCAAAAAATAGAGCATTTGCGGGAGTTGGCAATCCCTCAAACTCATCAGTATAATCAATCGTATTAAATTTAGCTAATCTTAATGCAGATCCCACTGTAATTAGAAAAGCTATAAATGCGATAGGCGATAATGACAAGATTAAATCTATGTCTATTAGTGGCTCTAAATTTAGGTCTAAATTATAATCAGTAACACGATTTCCTGATAGTTTGAAAAGCTGATAAACAATAATTCCAGGAACAACACCACTTGTTATAATATCTGAAAGCGAATCAAGTTGTTTCCCAAATTGAGATTCAGCGTTTAAGGCCCTTGCTGCAACACCATCCAAATAATCAAAAAAAACACCTAATAATACAAGTATAAGGACTGCTTCAAATTGAAATTGGAATGCGAAAGAAATTGAAAAACAACCACATAAAAGATTTAATACAGTTAGAATATTTGGAATAAGGGCTTTTATCATGATATTTATGTTTCCAATTTATAAAAAAATTGTAATATTAAGTTTACAAAGCATTTAAACTTATGAAAATGAGTAGACTTCTCATTTATTCATTACTTTCTGGAATTTTATTAGCATCTGCCTGGCCAATTAATGGTCTTACGCCTCTAATATTTGTTGGTTTAATCCCTTTACTTTTTATTGAGGAAATAATAAGTAAAGATAACTATCATAAAAAAAATCTTAGATTATTCTTCTACTCATATGTTTCATTTTTAATATGGAATCTTCTAACAACATGGTGGATTGTATATACTACTTTACCCGGTGCAATTTTTGCCAATGTTGTAAACTCATCTTTTTACTCTATTATCTTCTTATTATATAGCAGAGTAAAAAGGAAAATTGACTATAAAGCAGGGGTCTTATTCTTAATAACTTTTTGGATTTCTTTTGAAAAATTTCACTTAAACTGGGAGTTTTCTTGGCCTTGGCTAAATTTAGGTAATGTATTTTCTGAAAGAATTAATTGGATACAATGGTATGAATTCACGGGAAGTTTTGGAGGAAGTCTTTGGGTCTTATGTTCAAATGTTTTTCTTTTTAGTCTTATAAAAAGATTTCACCAATTTGATGATAAAAGAAGATTTTATGTTAGATTATTTTCTAGAGTTATTATTATATGTATTCCCATTTTAATATCATATTTAGTTAAACCTAATGTTAAATTAGGAGAAGAGTTTAAGGTTTTAATTACACAGCCTCGTATAGACCCATGGGCGACAAAAAATGCTAATTCACAAACAAATCTTGATTATTTTGAGATATTTAAAGAACTAACATTTGATAAATTAAAATCAGATCAATATGATTTTATTATAGCACCCGAAACATACTTTTCTGAAGGTTATGGGGAAAATTTAGAATATTTTGAGTATACACAGCTTCACGATAGTCTCAATAATTTTCTAAATAAATTTAAAAATACAAATCTTATCTCTG
>Ga0066364_10000121_pt1 | contig 14176 bp, 16 predicted proteins | sample Knorr_S7_td_Surf_FD_70970 | JGI IMG/M metagenome (GOLD analysis project Ga0066364, IMG submission 70970) | Marine microbial communities from Southern Atlantic Ocean transect - Knorr_S7_td_SurfaceA_ad_6m_LV_A | ecosystem: Environmental > Aquatic > Marine > Oceanic | place: Southern Atlantic...
TTTAGCGACTGCTCTTCCTATTCTACCCATTCCAAGTATGCCTAGTTTTTTATTAGACATTTGCTTTCCTAACAAGAAATCCCACGACCATTTCCAACTTTGGGTTTCAGCTGCTATTCGTCCTTCATAAGCTTTTCTAGAGGCACCTAGTAAAAGTAAAATTTGAATATCCGCAGTAGCATCTGTTAATACATCAGGTGTATTCGTAACGGTAATTCCTTTTTCTTTTGCAGCTTTTATATCTATATTTCCAAAACCAACTGCACCGTTAGCAATAATTTTTATAGAGCTCGAAAGTTTAGATATAGTATCAGCATTAATAGGATCTGAAACAGAACTTAATATCCCGTCAAAATTTTTTGAACCATCTATTATTTCTTGAGGTTTATAAATCTTATCGTCTTTATTTAAAGCAACTTCGAATAATTCTTTAAGTTTCTCCTCATTTTCTTTAAGAAGTCTTCTAGTAACAAAAATCTTTTTTTTCATTTTAAAAATTTTCTAATTTATATGGCTTAGGGCCTCCGGTAAACCAATCAAGTAATTCTACGGTATGAATAATTGGTATTCTAGTGCCTGCTGAAATTTGTGTCATACAACCAATATTGCCTGTTGAAATAAAATCAGGTGAAATTTTTTCTATATTATTTACTTTATTCTTTAAAAGTGATTTTGCCATTTTTTGGTGTAAAATGTTATAAGTTCCAGCGGAACCACAACACAAATGTCCCTCGGGAATATCTAGTACTTCGTTACCAGTTTTCGAGATTAATTCTTTTGGTTGGTCGTGAACTTTCTGCCCATGTTGCATTGAACATGCTGAATGGTACGCTATCCTATATTTTTTTTCTGAATTCAGATTTATATTCAATTTTAAATTTTCATCAAGGTATTCAGTAATATCTTTAGTTAATTCTGAAATTTTTTTAGCTTTCTTTTTCAGGTCTTTGTCATTTTTAAAAATATGACCATAATCTTTTAATGTTGTGCCACATCCAGATGTATTACTTATTATCGCATCCAATCCATTTTTAAGATACTCCTCGTGCCAGCTTTCAATATTATTTTTAAATGAGTCATGTGCTAGTTTTTGTTTTCCCAAGTGATGATTTAGAGACCCGCAACAATTAATATCTGGCATTACTACTACTTCAACATTGTGCCTGTTTAAAAGTCTTATAGTGGCCTCATTTATTTCAGGAGAGATAACTCTTTGAACACATCCAGTTAATAAAGCCACTCTTGAAACTTTCTTTCCCTTTGTAACTTCGTAAATCCTCTGTTCTTTCAATTTTTTTCCAGGAATCTTATCTGGCATTAAATTTAATGCGTTTCTAATGAATTTTGGAAATAAAAAACTAAATGGTTTAATCAATTTAGATGATAAAGCCATTAACAAAAATACTTTTGGTCTTGGTAATACAAACGAAAGGATATTTCTAAATACTTTATCCAAAAAAGGTCTCTTATAAGTTTCTTCAACGTAATTTCTACCATGGTCAATTAAATGCATATAATTAACCCCTGAAGGGCAAGTCGTCATGCATGAATAACAAGATAAACAACTGTCTATGTGTTTTGCTATTTCTTTCGTTGCTGGTTTCTTATTCTCTAACATATCTTTTATAAGATATATTCTTCCCCTTGGTCCCTCTAATTCTTCTCCATTAATTCCATAGGTAGGACAAGTAGCATTACACATCCCACAGTGAACACATTTTCTTATAATTGTCTCACTTGTTTTATTATCTTTGTCTTGAAGTTGTTTGTCAGTAAAAGATGTCTGCATTTAAATTCCTGTATACATTTTTCCTGGATTAAAAATCCTTTTTGGATCAAAACTCCTTTTAATTTTTTCACTTATTTTATACTTTATTGGATCTATTGTAAAAATATCAGCAGAGGCTTTAAGATCCTCTTCAATTTTAATTAAAGTGATATAACCTTGATGTTTTTTAATAATTTCCCTAATTTCATTAAGTATTTTTAAGTTTAATTGATCGAGCGAGGTCCAAATTAGACCACCTCCCCAGTCAATAAAATATTTTATCTCATAATTTTTAAGTTTTTGAATAACCTGTAAAGTTTCACTGATTGGTAGAACTATCCTTAACAGATTGCTTTTTAAATTTCTAAAAACCTCAAGATTTTTTGTTCTATTCCAAAAAATATTACTTTGCTCATTGTCTAAAATTGAGATCTCCTGATCTAAAAGACTTAATTCTTTAGACAATCTTTCTAATCTTTGATCTACAGAATTTGTTGGCCCCTCAATTCTTAGAGCGGTTAAACCGCCATCGTGGGTAAGATCGTTTAGAATAAAATCTTTTCCAAAGTAATCTGGATAAAATACTCCACCTGAAGGATCTGTCGAAGATGATAGTGCTTTTCCAAGATAGTCTATTGCTTTTTTGAGATGAGGATTTTTTACTACCAAAGTTTTACTTGTTTCTGGTTTTGGCAATACTTTTATTGAAAGCTCAGTTAATATTGTAAGTGTTCCAAAAGATCCAGAAACTAATTTGCTCAAATCATAGCCAGTAACATTTTTTACTACTGTTCCTCCAGATTTAATAGTTTCTCCTTTTCCGTTAATACCTTGAAAGCCAAGTATGTGGTCTCGAACACTTCCAACTTTAAATCTTCTTGAACCAGCAAAGTTACATGAAACAACTCCACCAATAGAACCACTATTGCTTTCTCCAGAAAAAAGATAGCCAAAATCATTTGGTTCAAAAGCTAATTGTTGATTATTTTTATCTAACTCATCTATGATTTCTTTTAAGGGTGTACCCGCTTTCACTTTTATATAAAGCTCTTCGGGTTTGTAATCGATTATTCCTTTGTAATCAGATAGATCTAGGGTTTTTTCAGACTGAAAATTTCTTCCAATTTTATTTTTTGATTTTAATCCGTTGATTTCTAAAGGAGTGTTTTTTTTATAACAATTTTTAACAATCTCAACTATTTCTTCTCTTGAAGATGGTTTAAAAATATTTTGATTAAAATCTAGGGATGTCTGGAAACTTTGTTTTCCCTCCATGGACATGGACTCTTCCTTCCTCGGCACATTTTCTAAGTATTGGGTAAACTTTGCCTGGATTTAATAATGAGTTTGGATCTAAAGCGACTTTAATAGTTAATTGTTGTTGTATATCTTTATCATTGAATGCTTCGCACATTAATTCTCTCTTCTCAATACCTACTCCGTGTTCGCCAGTTAGTGCACCTCCAACTTTCACGCAATATTTCAAAATATCTGCACCAAATTCCTCGCATTTTCTAAGAGACTCTTTATCATTTGCGTCAAACATAATTAGGGGATGAAGGTTTCCATCACCAGCGTGAAAAGCATTAGCGACAGGTAAATTATATTTCTTCGACAATCTTGAGATTTCATTTAAAACCTCAGCAAGTTTTCCTCTGGGGATTGAACCGTCCATGCACATATAATCAGGTGCTAGAACACCACACGCTGGGAAAGCTGCTTTCCTGCCAGCCCAAAATTTTAATCTTTCTTCATTTGATTTACTAATTTTTAAACTTGATGAATTATTTTTTTCAGCAATACTTTTTGTTTTTTGAATATAAGCTTCAACTTCATGTTCTGTTCCATCAAATTCTACAATCATCATTGCTTCAGCGTCTGTCGGATATCCTGCTTTGGAATAATCGTTTGTTGCTTTTGTCAAAGCCTTGTCCATTATTTCCATCCCAGCTGGTATACATCCCTCTGCGATTATTTCAGCCACACAGTTTCCCGCGTCCTCGATTGAAGGGAAGCCAACTAAAGCTGCTTTAACAACTTCGGGTGACTTTAAAATTTTTACAGTAACTTCTGTAATGACGCCAAGCAAACCCTCTGAACCAGTCATTAAGCCTAAAAAGTCATATCCCTCGGCATCCATGGTCTTTCCGCCAAATTTAGTTATAGTTCCATCCATTAAGACAACTTCAATACCTAAAAGGTTATTTGTGGTAGCACCATATTTCAGAGAATGAACTCCACCAGAATTTTCAGCAACATTCCCTCCTATTGAACATGCAATTTGACTTGATGGATCTGGAGCATAATAAAAACCTTTATCTTGAACGGCATGTGTAATTGCCAAGTTTGTTACGCAAGGTTGAGTAACTACGCATCTATTTTCATAATCCACCTCTATAATCTTATTAAATTTCCCCATTGCCATTAAAACACAATCCTCCAAAGGCATCGAACCACCAGACAAACCTGTTCCGGCACCCCTTGGAACCACTTTAACTTTATTCTCGTTACAATATTTTAAGATTTGACTAACTTCATCAACTGTCTCAGGCATAACCACTAAAAGAGGCATTTGACGATAAGCTGTCAAACCATCGGTTTCAAAGGGTCTTAATTCATCTGAGTTTGAAAGAACATTTTTTTTATTTATTATTTCTCTGAGATCTGAAGCGATTTTGTCTTTTTTAGACATAATTACTTTATCAACTTTTGGCATTTGTAAACTACTCATAATCAGTCCTACTTAAGCATTTTTGAAATTTTTTCTAGTGCTTTTTGTATGTTATCCCTCGATGCTGCAAAGCTAAAACGAACGTAATCTGTAGAAGTTTTGCCAAAAGCTGTTCCAGGCACAATTGCCACACCAGCCTCATGCATACATTTCTTAGAAAATTCACTACCACTCATTCCTGTTCCCTTTACATTTGGAAAAGCATAAAAGGCGCCGCCAGGCATGCTACATTCCACACCTGGTAAGTCGTTCAATCCTTTGTGAATTAAATTTCTTCTTTGATCAAATTTTTCCATCATTAGATGAATAGAATCATCTGGTCCGTCTAATGCAGCTATTCCAGCAAACTGCGAAGGTGCGTTTACACAAGAAAAGCTGTTAATTGCTAGTTTAGTTACATGAGGAATTAATTTTTCTGGCCAGACACTCCAGCCCATTCTCCAACCAGTCATAGAGTAAGCTTTGCTCCATCCATCAAGAACTATTAGTCTATCTTGTAAATCAGGGTAATTAAAAAAAGTAGGCATTTCTTTTCCATCAAATATTTGTCTACTGTAAATTTCATCACTAAGAATTGTGACATGTGGATGTTTTTTTAACCCTTCAGCTAAAAAGTCTATTGCAGGTTTTTCAACAAAACTACCTGTCGGATTGTTAGGATTAATTAAAATAACAAGACGAGTTTTATCTGTTATCAAAGATAAAATCTTTTCAGGATCAAACTTCAAATCTTTCTCTTTTGTCAAATCATAAGGTACTGCTTTAGCACCCGTGTAATTAATCATAGACTCATAAATCGGAAAACCAGGTGTTGGGTGAACTATTTCTGCACCAGGCTCACCAATCATTTGAATTGCAAAGTACATTGTAGGTTTTCCACCAGGCATAATCATAATCCGATCAGGACTTACTTCTTTTTTGTAAAGACTTTTTATTTTTCTAGAGACTGCTTGCCTACACTCAACTATTCCGTTTGCTAAAACATATCCATGATGTCCGTCATCAATAGCTTTTTTAGCTGCGTCCATAATATGTTTAGGTGTCATAAAATCTGGCTGACCTAAACCCAAGTGGATCATTTCTTTTCCTTGAGCTTCAAGCTTCTTCGCCTCGGCAAGGACACTAAAAGCTGTTTCTGTTCCAAGCCTATCTAAATTTTTTGCTAATTTCATAAATTAAACCTAATATTTATTATCACTTTTGGAAACTAGTTTTTTTGCATCACCTATATGCTATTTTTGTTTTATTTAGCTCTTTTATACTTTTGCATCCTAATAAAATCATATCTCTTCTGATCTCATCTCTCATTCTAGCCAAAATTTGTTCTACACCTTTTTGACCACCTGCCCCTAAAGCAAATAAAAAACCTTTTCCGAAACTACATGCTGTGGCTCCTAATGATAGAGCTTTAAGAACATGAGTTCCTCTTCGAATTCCGCCATCTAAGATAATTTCTATTTTACCTCCTACAGCATCAACAATAGCTGGTAACTGATCAAATGGCGATCTTGAGCCGTCGAGCTGTCTACCTCCATGATTAGAAAGCATAATGGCTGAAGCTCCAATTTCAACTGCTCTTTTTGCGTCTTCAACTGACATTACACCTTTTAGAGCGAAAGGGCCTCCCCACTTCTTAACAACATATTCAGCGTCTTTCCAGCTCATAGCTGGATCGTATTGCTCATTTATATAATCCATGACGCCTTTAGCAATACTTGATCCCTTTTTTGTCCAGTGAGAGACATTTGCAAGCTGAAATTTCTCATGAGTTAAATAGTTAAACGCCCACTTTGGGTGCATTGCAAAACTCGCGAGACTTTTTAAAGTAAGTTTAGGAGGAGTAGTAAATCCCCATCTGTGATCTCTTTCTCGATTTCCTGCTACAACAGTATCAACAGTAAGACACATTGCTTTAAATCCTGAACTTTTACATCTATCAATTAAATTATCAGTAAGACCTTGATCTTTGTGTATATACAACTGAAAAAGTTTTGGACCGCCAGATATATTTGCGATTTCTTCGATCGATGAAGTCGCCATGGTTGACATACTGTAAAAAGTCCCAAATTTTTCAGCAGCTCTAGCTGATGCTTTATCTCCGTCATGATGGTAAAGTCTTTGCATAGCTGTAGGAGACAAGAAAATAGGTAAATCAATTTTCTGTCCAAATACTTCGGTAGTCAAGTCGGGTTCTCCTACACTGGCTAAAATATTTGGGACAAGATCGCACTTTAAAAATGACTCGGTATTTCTTTTAAGTGTAGTTTCATCGTCTGCTCCGCCATCAATGTAATGAAAAATAGGAGCAGGAAGATTTTTCTTAGCTAATCTCCTAAAATCATCAAAATTATAACAATCATTTAAATTCATTGTTATTAAAAGTTTTTAGAAAATGTGATTTGTTGGTTATCTGTACCAGGATTAGAATCCCCCCAATCATTATTAGAAATATGACTATAGCTATAACTTAGCTTAGAGTTATCGAAGATATCCAATCCTAATTTTATTTCGCTCTTAAACTCTAAAATGCTTCCTAAATCTTTGCCATCTCCTTTTTCGTAATATCCTGGAGTAAAACTTGGTAAAATTTTTAGAGGACCTAACTCATATTGACCCTCGACACCTGTATAAAGATAAACGGAACTATTTCCGGTAATAAATGCTCCACTCACGGGTTTAAACTTTCCAAGTATTGTATCTCTAAACAAGTCTGGATTTTTGTGTTCAATTCCGAATAAAGAAGTTTTGTCATCACCTTCTTTATCTATGACATCAAATGTGCCTGTATAAAATGAAATCTCTGTGTTATTTTCATCGGCCAATGTTGGCGATAGAAAGAACACAATTATAGGCAAAATTTTTAATACTCGGAAAATCATTTTTGAAAAATACAACTAAATAACTAATATGTACAGTTAGCAATTTATGCATTATTTCGACGCTTTTTTATTAAATAAACTAAAATTAGACCTCCAATAACTAACACTAGGTAAGGAAAGGCCCATAGAAAAAGATTTTCATAATTAAATTTAGGTTTGTACAAAATCCAATCACCATATTTTTCAGATAGAAAGCTATAAATTTCATCCTCTGACTTTCCTTGGTCAATCAAATCAGAGACTACAATTTTTAAAGTTTGTGCAAATTCTGAATTAGAGTCTGCAACTGATTGTCCTTGGCAAACTAAGCATCGAAGATTTTTATGAATTTGACTTTCAACGAGAGCATTGCCAGAATAACAAACTGAAAAATTTAAGAAAAATAATATTATTAATATTTTTAACTTCATAAATTTTTGATAATTTTATTTATTTCTTCCAAATCTTGACTGTTTAAAGGGCCGATAACTTTTTTCAAAATTATCAATTTATTATCGATTAAAATACTCTCTGGTATACCATAGATTCCGAAACTTACCGATTGTTTACCCTGACTGTCTTTTGCAAGATAATCATATGGGTTGCCTAAATCTTCTAAAAATTTTAAAGCATTGGTTTTTTTATCTTTAAAGTTAACTCCTAAAATTTTGATATTTTTTTGATTTGATAACTCCATTAAGTATTGATGCTCAATCCTGCATGGAGCACACCACGACGCCCAAAAATTAATTAATGTGTATTTATTATTTTCAAAATCTTTGTTAACGTAAAATTTATCTTTATAAAAACTCTTTAATTTAATTTCACTTAATTTATTTCCAACTAAATTTTCCGTGTCATAATTTGAGCTTCTGTTTAAAGACACATAAAATATTCCTAAAATGAAAATAAATACAAATATTGTAATAATTTTAATTATATTTTGCATACCTAAACAAACTTAAAAAGCCTCCAAGAGAAAGGAAGATTACTGATATCCATATCCATATCATTAGTGGTTTTTCTTGAAATTTTATATTGTAATATTCTGAACGATCAATATTGCTCATAGTTAAATAATAATCTTTTAAAAAATTTGTTCTTATAGAAGCCTCATAAGTCAGAGTCTGGGGGTTATCGTAAATTCTTATTTCAGGTTTAAGAGTTCTCTCTTCGCTAGTTATTAGGTTACTTATTTTAATCTTTCCTTTTACTGCTTGGTAATTTGGATACTTAGTCAATTCTAGATCTTGAAGAAAAAACTGAAAATTATCAATCTGTTTTTTTTCGCCTAGTTTTAAATTAAAATCTTTTTCTATTGAGAAATTATGGTTTAATCCTATAAAAAAAATTAAAAATCCAAAAGATAGATGGGAAATCACTCTGGGAAAATGATTTGTTTTTTTAAAAATATCTTTAATTGATGATATAATTAAAAATAGCGAGGAAATAATTATTAAGTTAGATGTTATGCTGTAACTTTTAAAAAAATAGAAAATTAAAAAATTGATTAATAATGCAGCTAATATTATCAATAAATAACTTTTTATATTTGTGAATTTATTTTTTATCCATTTTACTTGAGGTCCAACTGCCATTAAGATTAAAAACACAGTTACAACTGGTATTATTACTGAGTTATAAAAAGGTGGACCAACTGAAATTTTGCTATTAAACAATGCGTCTGTAAAAATTGGATATAATGTTCCCAACAAAACTGTAATAAGATAAAACATCATAAACCAATTATTTATTAAAACAAAAGTTTCTTTGCTATTAGAATTAAGATAATTATTAGTAGGTTTATATCTAGAAAATAAAAAGTATATTGAAGCTATAATCATCAAACTTAAAAATATTAAAATGTAGATACCTCTCGATGGATCGTTTGCAAAGGTGTGAACTGAATTGAGTATTCCAGATCTCACCAAAAATGTTCCGGTAACGCTTAAAATAAATGTTAACAAGCAAAGAATAATTGACCAAAAGTAAAGTATGTTTCTTTTTTCTAATACTATTAAAGAGTGAAGAAGGGCAGTCATTGCGAACCAAGGTAACAGTGACGCATTTTCAACTGGGTCCCAAAACCAAAAGCCACCCCAACCTAGTTCATAGTATGCCCAGATAGATCCAACTAAAATTCCTAATGTTTGAAAAGTCCAAGAAATAACCACCCAACTTTTAATCGACTTTGCAAAAAGGCTTTCTGAATAATTTGTAATCATTGATGCCATTGCAGCAGAAAAATATATAGAAGAGCCAACGAAGCCAACGTATAACAAAGGAGGATGAATTGCTAAAGCAGGGTCTTGCAAAATTGGGTTTAATCCTAAACCCTCTTTAGGAATAGGACTTATAACACTAAAAGGATTTGAGTTAAAAAGTATAAAAAATAAAAAACCTAGGATGAGTAAATTTTGAATTATTAAAGTGTGCAATCTAAAATTTTTTGGGTGATTTTTGTTATAGATCAAAAATAAAAACGAGAAGATTGTTAAAATTATTGCCCAGAGCAATAAGCTCCCCTCGTGATTTCCCCATGTTCCAGAAATTTTATAGAAAATTGGCTTCAACGTGTGAGAATTTTGATAAACCGTTATCAAAGAAAAATCAGAGACTAGAAAGGCAGCTACTAGTGTACAAAAACAAATTAAAATTGAAGTACTTTGCAATAAGCTCAGGTGATAAATTTTTTTGGGAATTGTAGTGTTTGAGTTTTTTAAAAAATTTATAGAATAGTGAATGATCAAAAAACCAAAAAAAATATTTAAAAATAATAAAGAATTTCCAATATTACTTAGCATTTTCCTCTATAATGTTTTTTAATTCTGGAGGCATGTAATTTTCATCATGTTTTGCTAAAATTCTATCAGCTATGAAAAATTTTTTATCTTTAAGCTTACCTTCTGCTACTACTCCCTTACCTTCCGCAAATAAATTTGGTATAGTTCCTCTAAAACTTACCTTAATCTCATTTTTAAAATCCGTGACTGTAAATATTATTTCTTGATTATTAATATCTAAAGTATTTTTTTTTACCATACCGCCAATTCTTATTTTTTTATTGAAATCGATATCCTGTTTAAACTTAATATCAGTAGGTGAATTAAAATATAAAATATTTTTATTAAGAGCGCTTAATATCAAAAAAATTCCTATAACAGATACTGTTAAAAAAACTGCTAAGAGAGATGCTCTTTTTTTTACTTTAATAGGAAGCATTAAATGCTTTAGATCGTTTTATTCTGAGACGATATAATTCTAGAAGCAATTTCTGAGTTGGAAAGAACAGTTTTTTTTTGTTCATTTGATAACTCCTCGATTTCTTTTACAAATTCTCTTTCGTACTTTTTGAGAGTTTTTAGTGTTTTATAGTAAAAGATTACGCAAACTAAAAAAGTAATTACAAAAGAGGTCCAGACAAATATTCCATACCCGTTCATCAAAATAAAATCTTTAATCATATCTTTTTAAATTTTTTTTCTTAATTCTAATGATTTCTGTCTTATATTTCATCAGAAAAATTAGCGCACAATACAAAATTAATACAAAAAACATGAACAATAATGGCATTAACATTGATGGGTGTATTGTGCTAGTGCCGGTTATCTTAATACTAGCAGGTTGATGAAGTGTGCTCCACCACTCAACTGAATATTTAATTATAGGGATATTTATTGATCCCAAAACTGCAACTACGCAAGCAATTTTGTTTGCTTTATTCTCGTCAGAAATAAATTTATGAGTTAATATTAAGATGAAATAAAAAAGAGCTAAGATAACCATTGAAGTTATTCTTGCGTCCCATGCCCAAAAAGTTCCCCAAGTAGGTTGCCCCCAAATAGATCCCGTGACAATTGCAATACAGGTAAACATCAAACCAATCGGTGCAACACTTTTTGTTATCAATGGTAAATTTTTAATTTTGAAAATAAAATGTAAGATAGATAATAAAGCTATCAATGAAAATGAAGACAGACCTATCCAAGCTGCCGGTACATGAACATACATTATCCTAACACTGTCGCCTTGCAAATAATCAGGTGGAGAAAAAATTAAAGCAAAGGAAAGACCTATTAAAAGAAATATAAAGAATATTGAATTAATGAATTTGATTATTCTTTCGATCCAAATAAAAATATTACTGTTGTAAAAAAGGCTAAACATATGCCTTAACTACTATAATAATTTTTTTTTGTGAAGTTATATTATAAGCCCAATTGAGAATTGGAGGGAGTAATAATAAGAAGTATATTCTCAATTAGGCTAAAACATTAAAAATGTACATTCTCTGTGTGTCCTAGATTTGAGTAAATAATGTTAAATTTTAGGCGAGATTTTTTAATTAGAAATTTTGAAGTAACTGGACCCTTTTTTGCCAGAAAAAATTTCCTCAATCAGAGGATGTTTAACTGGCTCTTTTGAGTTATCTAAAAGTAAGTTTTGTTCTGAAACGTAAGCTTCATATGTCACCTCATTACTCTCAGCCAATAAATGATAAAATGGCTGGTCTTTTCTCGGTCGAACTTCTTTAGGAATAGACTGATACCATTCCTCTGAATTGTTAAATTCAAAATCTACGTCGTAAATGACTCCCCTAAAATCAAAGTGACGATGTTTAACTACTTCACCGATTGAAAATTTTGCATTGTTACTTGTTGCCATAACTTATAGTTAATAATTTTTTTGATAAAATCAATATCTAATTTGTTAAAGTTTTATTTTATGTTAATCTATTTAGTGTGAATAAGTCATTTTTAAAATTTATAACTGACTTTGGGCCCTTATTAATTTTCTTTATAATCTATTATAAAAGCGGAAACAATCTCACAGTTGCTATTCCTCCTTTAATTATAGCTACCGTTATAGCTGTTGTAATCATGTACTTCGTCGAAAAAAAAATACCATATGTGCCATTAGTAGGAGGTATAGTTATTACATTATTTGGTGGCCTTACTCTTTATTTTAACAACCCAATTTTTATTTATATGAAGCCCACTATTGTTAATTTAATTTTTGCTGGAATATTGATTACTAGTAAAGTTTTTTTTCAAAGAAACTTTCTTAAGTTTTTTTTACAAACGGCTTTTCAATTAAATGACACAGGTTGGAATAAATTAAATTTTAGATGGGCTTATTTTTTTATATTTTTAGCAATATTGAATGAAATTGTTTGGAGAACACAACCTGAAACCACTTGGGTAAACTTTAAGGTGTGGGGCATTCTACCAATTACTTTTATATTTACGGCTTTTCAGGTACCATTAATTAACAAGTATAAAATATGAATAAAATTAGATTAATTATAAATAATGATATTAAGAAAAATGAAAAGCAGAGATTTTTTATCAAGAAAGAGCTTCAAAGTATTTTAAATCTTTATGCAAGAATGGTATCTAATGGGTCTTGGAAAGATTACTCTTTTTCAACTGGCTCAAAAGAAGTTTCATTTGATGTTTATCAAAGAGCATCTGAAAAACCCGTTTTAAGAATTACAAAAAACTTAAAGCCAAATCATTTTAACGAAAAATATTTAATTAAAGATAAGGATGGAAAAGTAATTAAGAAGTCGGAAAGTCTAAATTTTCTAATAGATAAAACTAGCTGGAATAGATTAAAACTTATAAAATAATTATCTTCTTTGACCGAAAAGTCTTAAAAGCATTATGAAAAGATTTATAAAATCAAGGTAAAGTGTTAAAGCGCCCATAACAGCTTTCTTTCCCATGAGCTCACCACTATCACTTACCAAATACATATTTTTAATTTTTTGAGTGTCATAAGCTGTTAAGCCCACAAACACTAGTACACCAATGATTGAAATTACAAAATACATCATAGAAGATTTCATAAAAATATTTACTAATGAAGCAATTATAATTCCAAATAGGCCCATCATTAGAAATGAACCGAGTTTAGTAAGATCTCGTTTTGTCGTGTAACCGTAAATACTCATTGCTCCAAAAGTGCCAGCCGTAATAAAGAATACTCTTGTAATACTTGCGCCGGTATAAATTAAAAAAATTGATGAAAGCGATGCACCCATCAAAGCTGCAAAAACCCAGAAGGTAGTTTGCGCTTTGGCTGCTGACATTTTCGCTATTCCAAAGCTCATGTAAAAAACAATTGCAAGCGGAGCTAGCATTATTACCCATTTTAAACCTGAGGCGTATATCGAATTACCAAAACTAGTTAATCCAATTATTTGACCTTCTGCTGAAGTAACAACTGCCATTTTAAAAAATAATAAAGCAACGAACCCAGTTAAAAGAACGCCAGAAGCCATATAATTATAGACCTTAAGCATGTAAGATCTTAAGCCTTGATCTATTACAGCTTCGGTCGCTGATGAACGAACAGTTGATCTTTGTTTATTAATTTCCATTAGTAGAAATATAAGTTTTTTTAAATACTTTTCAATAGGCTAAAATTGACCTAAAAAACTACTATAATTATTACAATTTTATGAAATTTAAAAAATTAGGTACTACAGACTTGGACGTGAGTTTAATATGTCTCGGAACTATGACGTGGGGTACACAGAATACTGAGAAAGATGCTTTTGAACAAATGGATTACTCCTTAAGTGAGGGAGTTAACTTTTTTGACACCGCAGAGCTTTACTCGGTGCCGCCTAACTCGGACTCTTATGGCAAAACCGAAGTTATGATTGGAAATTGGTTTGAAAAAAGAAAAAAAAGAGAAAAAATAATTTTAGCTTCAAAAGTTGCAGGTCCAGGATGTAGTTGGATTAGAGGTGGAGGAAATAATTTTGATGAAAAAACAATTGGAAAAGCAATCGATGGGAGTTTAAAAAGA
>Ga0066364_10000122_pt1 | contig 14175 bp, 12 predicted proteins | sample Knorr_S7_td_Surf_FD_70970 | JGI IMG/M metagenome (GOLD analysis project Ga0066364, IMG submission 70970) | Marine microbial communities from Southern Atlantic Ocean transect - Knorr_S7_td_SurfaceA_ad_6m_LV_A | ecosystem: Environmental > Aquatic > Marine > Oceanic | place: Southern Atlantic...
TTTTGGTACATTATTAAAACCAATACTTGCAAAAGGTAAACTATTGTGTATTGGTACAACGACAATAGAAGAGTACAGAGAAAACTTTGAAAAAGATCGTGCATTGATGAGACGTTTCCAAAGATTAGATTTAGGTGAACCAAGCAAAACAGATTCAAAACTAATATTAAATGGTATCCTTACATACTATGAAAAGTTTCACCAAACCAAATATGATGACGGTTGTGTTGATTTGGCAGTTGATCTTGCAGATAGATTCATACATAATAAATTTTTACCTGACAAGGCGATTGATGTAATTGATGCCGCTGGTGCAAAAGCAAAATTGGCACAGTCACCGTCAGTTACGAAACATATGATACAACAACAAGTAAGTAAAATTTCAAATGTTCCTATGGATGTTATTGATGAGAAGCAAACAGACAATTATGCTGGACTAGAAGGTAAAGTTAAAACAAAAGTATATGGTCAAAATGAAGCAATTGAAAAATTAGTTGATTCTATTATGATTGCAAAAGCAGGTTTAAGACCATTCAACAAGCCAATTGGTTCTTACTTGTTTGTAGGTCCAACTGGTGTTGGTAAAACAGAAGTTTGTAGACAGTTAGCAGACTCATTGGGAATTAAATTATTAAAATATGATATGTCGGAATATCAAGAAAGACATTCAGTATCAAAATTAATTGGTGCACCTCCTGGTTACGTAGGTTACGCAGAAGGATCTATCGGGTCAGGACAACTGATCAATGATGTAGAAGACAATCCAAATTGTGTATTGCTACTTGATGAGGTTGAAAAGTCAGCACCAGAAGTATTACAAGTATTGTTACAAGTAATGGATGACGGTAAACTAACATCATCAACAGGTAAAACTGTGATGTTTAACAAAGTCATCTTGTGTTTAACTTCTAACTTAGGTGCTCAAGCAAGTGAAAAACCACCGATGGGTATTGGGGTTCCTGACTCGATAAACAAAACGGATGATTATGTTAAAGACTTCTTTGCACCTGAGTTTAGAAACAGACTTGATGCAACAATACAGTTTAACAAATTATCAAAAGAAAACATTTTAAAAATTGTTCATAAAGTTAAAGATGAAACTAATGAAATGTTAAAAGATAAAAAGGTTATTGTCGTACTTGACGATAGTGCCGCAAAATGGGTAGCTGATAAAGGCTTTGACCCGGCAATGGGTGCAAGACCAATGCAAAGAATATTTGATCAAAATATTAAACGTCCTTTATCAAAAGAAATATTGTTTGGTAAATTAATTAATGGTGGAACAGCATTGGTAAAAGCTATAAATGATAAAATTGAAATTGAGTATAAAGACTAAATGAGATTTGAAACAACAACAAAATTATTTTATAGTAAGTTTCCTTATAAAGCAATAATAGAACATAGAGGATTTAACTCAGATGATTATTATGACAGCATGACAACTATGCTTAGATGGTTAAAAAAATTATCAAAAGATGATTATCAAATGCGTCATGCAAGATCAATACAGTTATTTTTTAAAAAACGTAAAGATTTAGAATATGTAATGAATAATTATAGTAAATGGGTAACCGAAATACACGAACCATTTAACAAAAAACATTATGAACATTTAAAAGAAACTAAAGATTGTATTACCAGAAATAGATTATTTTGGAACAAGTACAAGTATAAAATTACTTTTAGTTGCCATTCTGATTTGAGTAAGATTATTCACTGGTTCGGACATTTTTTTACAGATAAAGACACAGACAGATATAGATATGGATCATCACTACACAAAATGATAAGAGAAAAAGATCAATGGAAAACGTATTGGTGTAATCCAGTTTTGTATTTGACAAATCATGATGATGTTATGTTATGTAAGTTGGCTTTAGATAATCATATTATGAAAATCGAAACAGCAATTACGTTTGATGAATTCAAAGGAGTATCTAATGGATAATTTTGTTATTTGGCATCTATTCGCTATTTGTACTGTAATAGCAGTGTCATTTTTAATAGGATACAGTACAGCAAAACAACAAGAACAAAGAAAGCGAGAACTATGGACCAAACACTTGGACAAGAACTAATAAAAAGAAATATTATTAAGCAAGATACAGAAGTAAGTGCATGGTATTCAAGCACAGCATTTGGTGGAATAGGCACAGTCGACCATGTTGGTAATTTTACAATAAGTAGTATTGATGTAAATCAAAATACGTTTCATGCAAGATCAAACGTAGATGGAGAGTGGCAAGATATTACTTTTGATAAAGTTGTTTCCATCGATGGAATGGAACCAAGCAAACTTGCTGAAGCATATGGTATAAAGAAAAAAACTAAAAAGGTTAAAACAAAAAAATAGTTATGAAAAATAATATAGCAGTTATAGGAAATGGAAAAATTGGTAGAGTCATTGCCAGTTTATTAAGATCAGAAAATTATAATGTCGTGATAGGTGATTCGATAGCAAGTGATGGAGTTGTATCTTTAGATGCATTAGATGAAAAACAATTAGAACATTTTTTAAAAAACAAAGATGTTGTTTGTTCAGCGGCTCCTTATTTTTTAAATAAAAACATCGCCAACGTAGCATCAAGAATGGGCGTAGCTTATTTTGACCTAACAGAAGATGTTGACGTAACTGACTATATCAAAAATTTAAACACTAAAACTTTCATGATGCCACAGTGTGGATTGGCTCCCGGAGCAGTCAACATAATTGGTAGTAACTTAATTAAAGAGTTTGATGAAGCACATGACGTACAAATGAGAGTTGGGGCTTTGCCACGTTATCCATCAAATGAAATGAGCTATTACTTAACTTGGTCGACAAATGGATTGATCAATGAGTATTGTAACTTATGTGATATAATTGCAGATGGTCATAAACTAAAAATACCACCTTTGGATGGAGTTGAAAGAATTTATATCGATGGAAGAAGATACGAAGCATTTAATACATCAGGTGGGGTAGCAACAATGTGCGAAACATTTGAAGGAAAAGTAAAAACATTAAGTTATAAAACAATTAGATATCCAGGTCATAGAGATAAGATGAACTTCTTATTACAAGATTTGAATTTAAAAAGCAATAAAGATAAAATAGGAGATCTATTTGATCAAACAGTGCCATATACTACAGAAGATGTTGTAGTTATGTTGATTAAAGTAATTGGAATCAAAGGCGGTAAATTGTTAGAAAAGTCATATCAAAAAAATATTTTTGGAAAAGATGGCATGAGTGCAATTCAGAGGTCGACAGCATCTGGAGTTTGTGCTAATATAGTATCATACTGTAAGGATGAGCTTACAGGTGAGGGTTTCATTAAGCAAGAAGACGCTGATTGGAAAACTTTTATTAGCAACAAATTTGGCCAGGTGTATGTTGAATGAGTTACGTAGACGCATATTTAAATAGAGATAAAGATCAGATCAATATTGTAGAACGTATTGATGGTGAGCGAGTATATAAAACATTTCCAACCACGTATAGATTTTATTATGAAGATAAAGATGGCGATTACACATCTATATATGGAAGAACGTTAAGCAAGTTTGAAACAACAAACAACAAGTCCTTTCAAAAGGAAAAGAAACTGTATGAAGGCCAAAGATTATATGAAGCTGACCTTAATCCAGTTTTTAGATGTTTAGAAGAAAATTACATTGAAAAAGAAGCACCAGATTTACACATAGCATTATTTGATATTGAGGTAGACTTTGATAAGGATCGTGGGTTTGCAAAACCAGATGATCCACACCAACGTATTACAGCAATTACACTACATTTAAATTGGCTTGATAGTTTGATCACATTATGTCTTGCTCCAAAAGACATGCCATTTGAAATGGCGAATAATATCTGTAAAAAATTTGATAACACTGTGTTATGTGAAACAGAAGCACAGTTGTTGAATACATTTTTACATTTGATAGAAGATGCAGACATTTTAAGTGGTTGGAACTCAGAAGGTTTTGATATTCCTTATATTGTGAATAGAACTGAAATGGTTTTGAGCAAAGATGATGTTAGACGTTTTAGTTTATGGGATTTGTATCCACGTGAAAGAACATTTACAAAGTTTGGTAATGAACAACAAACATTTGATTTCTTTGGTAGAGTACATTTAGATTATTTAGAATTGTATAGAAAATACACTTATCATGAAATGCATTCATATAGACTTGATGCAATTGGTGAATATGAAATTGGTGAAAAGAAAATTCCGTATGAAGGTACACTTGATCAATTGTACAATGAAGATTTTGAAAAATTTATTGCATACAACAGACAAGACGTTGCACTTCTGTCAAAACTTGATAATAAACTAAAATTTATTGATCTAGCAAATGTATTGGCACATGCAAATACTGTTTTACTACAAACAACAATGGGAGCAGTTGCAGTTACAGAACAAGCAATTGTTAATGAATCACATAAACGTGGATTCATTATTCCTAACAGGCCTTATAGAGAACCACATTCATCTGGTGCGGCAGTTGGCGCCTATGTGGCAACGCCTAAGAAAGGTTTACATGATTGGATAGCGTCAATCGATATTAATTCACTATATCCTAGTGTGATTAGATGTTTGAATATGGGTCCAGAAACTATCATTGGACAACTGAGACCAACGCATACAGAAAAATATATTAATGATAAAATCCATAAAGAAAAGAAATCAGCCGCAGATGCTTGGGAAGGAATGTTTGGTACTGTTGAATACACGGCAGTGATGGAACAAGATCGAGGTGTAGATATAATTGTTGATTTTGAAGATGGCACTACAGAAGAAATGAGTGGTGCAGAAGTTTATTCAATTATATTTCATCAAAATCAAGGTTGGTGTCTATCAGCGAATGGCACTATTTTTAACACAACTACTAAAGCAGTCATTCCTGGTTTATTAGAAACTTGGTTTGCTGAAAGAAAAGTTTTACAAGGCAAGATGCGTGAAGCAATTGCAAGTGGTGATAAAGAACAGATAGAGTTTTGGGACAAAAGGCAACTTGTTAAAAAAATTAATCTAAACAGTTTGTATGGAGCAATACTAAATCCTGGCTGTAGATTTTTTGATATGCGTATTGGACAGTCAGTTACACTTACTGGTAGAACAATTACAAAACACATGGCGGCAATCACAAATCAAATAATGACAGGTGAGTATGATCATGTTGGTAAAAGTATTGTGTACGGTGATACAGATTCTGTTTACTTTTCTGCTTATCCAATGGTTAAAGAAGATGTTAAAAACGGAGTTATTCCATGGACAAAAGATAGTGTGATTGAATTGTATGATAGTGTAGCAGAAGAAGTCAACAAATCATTTCCATCATTTATGATGAAAGCGACCAATGTGCCAAAAGAAAATGGTGAAATAATCAAAGGTGGTAGAGAAATGGTTGCATCGAAAGGTTTGTTCATCACAAAGAAAAGATATGCGGCATTGATATATGATTTGGAAGGCAATAGACAAGATGTTGACAAACCAGGTAAGTTAAAAGCAATGGGGCTTGATTTGAAAAGATCTGACACTCCTGACTTTGTACAAAACTTTTTATCAGAAATCTTAACACAAATTCTAACTGGAGTTGATAAAAAAGATATACTTACAGAAATACAAGAATTCAAACGTAAGTTTGCAAACAGACCAGGTTGGGAAAAAGGTACTCCAAAACGTGTAAACAACTTAACCAAGTATGTACAGGACATTGAAAGATACAAACGTGCAACATCACGAATGGCTAATGGTAGCGGAAATGGCAAAATTAAAAAACCAGTTATGCCTGGACACGTAAGAGCAAGTATTAATTGGAATTCAATGCGTAGTGCATACAAAGACTTGTATTCATTGCCAATCATGGACGGACAAAAAGTTATTGTGTGTAAATTAAAAGCAAATCCAATGAACTTTACTTCTATAGCATATCCAATTGATGAATTAAATATTCCAAAATGGTTCAAAGAATTGCCGTTTGATCATGATGGCATGGAGCAAACAATTATTGATCAGAAAGTAAGTAACTTGATGAGTGAATTAGGTTGGGATCTAGAATCAACAAAAACGTCAACAGTATTTGAAAATTTATTTGAAACAGTATGAAAATAATTGTAACAGGTAGCACAGGTTTTATTGGAAAGCATTTAACAAAAACTTTGAAAGAGCTTGACCATGAAGTTATTGAATGGGATAGAGCTCATGGCAAAGACATCAAAGACTTTTCTTCTTCTACAGTACCAGCTGATATTGATTTTGTTGTACATTTGGCCGCAATAGCAGACGTAAGACGTAGTTTAAAAGAACCAGAACTATACTGGAAAACAAATGTAGAATACAGTAAGAAGATTTTTGATTTATGTTATAAAAATGATATTCCTGTTGTATATGCTTCATCATCTTGTGTACATGCATGGTGGAAATCTCCATATGGTACAAGTAAAAAAGCCATGGAGGCAATTGCACATCCTGGGCAGATTGGATTAAGATTTACAACTGTCTTTGGCGATGGTGCAAGAGATACAATGTTAATGTCGAGAATAGCAAATGGTACTGTTAAGTTTGCAACAGAACATGTAAGAGATTTAATTTACGTAAAAGATGTTGTTTCAGCAATAATGATATTTGTTGAAAATGGAACTGCAAATAAAAATGCAACATATGAAGTAGGAACTGGCCTGGGTTACAAAGTTAGTGACATAGTAAAACATGCAGGATATGATGTACCTATTCAAGAAGGACAAGACGCAGAAGCAGATGACAATACGGCAGATAATTCTGAACTAAAAAAGCTAGGATGGCACCCAACACTGAAACCAACTGAATGGATTGATATAAAAATTGCTGTAAAATACACAAACGATAACGTATAAATATTGTATAGTAAAGGTATATCAAAAAAATGAATTACGTAGATCAGCCCCGCAAATTACAAGTCGAAATTGGAAATTTTTGTAATGCAGAGTGTCTTGGCTGTGTAAGAACAAGCAACAATGCACTTCAAAGAATAGAGCATGAAGGACATTTCTTTGTTGAACCAGATGCTTTTAAAAATATTTTATTAAGCGAAACAGGAAAACATATTCAACAAATTGAATTCTGCGGAAACATAGATGAACCATTGGCACACCCAAAATTTTTTGAGATACTAGATGTGATCTATCATTTCACACCATCTATGAAAATTGAAATACATACTAACGGAGCAGTAAAAGATACAGCTTTTCATAAGAAGCTAGGAGAAAAAATATTAAAATTTCAACAAGGTGATTCAGTAAGATCATCTAGCAAAGTCAGATATAGCATAGATGGTTTAGCAGACAGTGTTTATACATATAGAGGTTTAAAGAATTATAACAAAATAATTGAAAATGCAAAAGCATATATAAGCACAGGTGCTCCAGCTGTTTGGCAAATGTTAACTTTTCCTTGGAATGAACATGAAGTAGAACAATGTAAAAATTTATCAAGAGAAATGGGTTTTGATCATTTTAATGTTCGCATAGATAGAAGTCATGCATCAAGCAGAAGTAAAGAATGGATTGACAAATTTAGAAGTAGAGATAGAACAGTTAATAAATTTAAAGATGTAATGGTTACCGATGATCTAATTGATTCACTTGAATCTGACAAGGCTGAAAAATATTATAACCTAAGAGAGTTTGATTGGTCAGCAGTACACAATATAGATTGCTTTTTTTCAAACGAAAAAGCATTATTCATTGATCATAAAAGTAGAGTTTGGCCATGTTGTTTTTTAGCCAATCCTGAGTTTAGGAACAAGTATCAATATGCAGAAACTGTAATTAAACTATATAAAAAATACGGAGAGCATTTCAATAATCTAAAACACAATAGTTTTGATAGCATAATGTCTAACAATTGGTATACTGAAGAATTAACAAGCAGTTGGAATGAAAAACACGAATTGCAAAGTGGATGTATGTCACAGTGTATAAATCAATGTACAAAAAACTCTATACCAATTGCACAGCACATAATACATGAGGCCTAAATATGTCATCGATTAACTGGAAAATTGAAAAAAAGATAAATCTTGAAGCATACACTGATGATAGCTTTAATGCCAATTTAGAAAACACTAACTATGATTATTTTATTAGTGATGCAGTAAGTTATTTTCCTTGGTTATATTTGGCAAATTATAATTTTGCAGAAAGCACAAAAATTTTATTAGTGAATAGTAATCAAACGGCATTAGATTTTCAAAAATGGTTTTTAAAAAAATATAAGCCTAATAAAAATTTAACTTGGAAAGCCATTGTCACTAAATTTAAAGAAGAAAACAAAGATCTAGCAGTAAGTAACGATGCCAATATTGAAATGTGTAATAAAATTTGGAATGATAATTTAGAGTTGTTAGATAAAAAATGGGATAGCATAGTAAAATTTTCATATACGTTTATTAACAAAAGTATCAATGATAGCAGTTTATTAGATTTTAATTATATTAAAGATGCTCAAAAGCCAATGATTTGTATTGGCAGTGGAGTTGAAACTGAGCAAGTTTCTTTTATTGATTTTTTAAATAGCATGATTGCATCAAATCAAAAGCTGACTTGGGAAATCAATACTTCTTATGGTAAGAAATCTTCTGGACCAAACTCATCTATTCTTGATCAACAAGAAAGTTTTTATATTCCTGTTGACGTGCCAAAGTTGGATTGTGAAAAAGTACTACAGGAAATACAAGCATTAGAAGAAAACAATTTATTCACTCCACTTAGAACTCCAGAGTATGGTGAAAATAATCCTGGTTGGAGCAGTTTTGCAATACATGGAGCCAATGGTGAATCAGATAAAATCTTAGCATATAAATTTTATGGTTTTAAAAGTGATGAAGAAACGTCTTATAGGTACACTGATATGGCTAAAAAATATACACCAACGTTGGTTAAGTATTTTGAAGAAAACAAGATACACGGACATGAAAATTATCATAGAGTTAGAATTATGAAATTAGCGCCAAAAGGATATATTTCAATGCATGACGATGATCCTAGAAAAAACAAAAAGCCATGGGATAAAGATAAAGGAAGACCATCATCATTGAATATGTGTATCAACAATCCAGATGGATGTGAAATGCATTTTTGGAATCAAGAATTTCAATATGTAGGTCCTATGGAATGGAAGCCCAATGATGCATACACACTTAGAATACACTGGCCACATATGGTTAGAAATTTAAGCAATGAACCAAGATATCATTTAATAGTACATGGAAGAAGCTAATGACAATTGAAAAATTTGAAAAGTTAGATTTAAAAGAAATTAAAGTAGTAAAAGTGTTTTGGGACAATCAAGATCGATATGCTGAAATTCCTAAATCACTTTATAAAAAACTTTACAACGCAACTCACTTGTCTATGGGTCAGTTTGACAAGACCTGGTATGCAGATGATCATTTAGCAGAAAGAATTAATTGGATAAAGAAACAAAATGATAAAAATTTTGTTCCAAAAGCTAAAATAATTTCCATAGACGAAATCATTATCGTAAAAGATTTAAATGATATTGTTAAAAAGTTAAAAGACATAGATTACACTCATATGATATTGATGCCGTTAGGTTGTATAATGGTTAGACCTCAAAAATTAGCACATGGAATTTACAAGCAGGTCATGAACTATCCTGAAGCAAATGTGTCTGGTCATATCATGCATACTGGTCTGTGGGAACAAAAAGCAGGCAGAGATCAATATCAAAATTTATTTACAATGCACGAGCAAATGTTAATGTTATCAAAACAAGCAATTGATAATATAAAAAATGACAATTTTGTTTTTAACAACACGATACGTTATCACACAAATGATTGGATAAAAATTGCTAGATCAACTGAATCGGTACATGACGATTATACTCCATTGAAAATATACAAAGATACTTTTTCAAACGATAAGATAGTAATGAAAAAAGAACGTAACAATTTTGGTTTCTGTGAAGACTTAATACAATATGCTATGAGAAAAGACTGGACCATTTATAATTTAAATGATACTTTAAGAGCTAGTAAATTATATTCATATCACAATGATCGAACAGATGAGTTTATAAAATATTCTGAATCTAATATGAAAGATATAGAAGAAGACAACGACAAAAAAAATATAGTCGATGGGCATTATAGATTTTTCAAAGCTCTAAAATCTCATACGCAAGATACATTTTTTGGTTACAATAATGAACTGATTTCTAAAGAGCTACCAAGAACAAAGTATGATAGCTTTGTTGGAGTTGCCTCAGGATTTTTACCTTGGTTGTATCTTTCAAACTATCACTTTGATAAAAACACTAAAGTATTTCTTATTGATATAAATGAGACAGCTTTAAAGTTTCAGAAATGGTTTTTACAAAATTACAATCCAGATATAGATCAAACGTGGAAAGATATTGTGGAGCAGTTTGCTGAAGTTTATAACACAACTTCTCAAGGTCCGTTGTTTATCGGCGATGAAGATTACGTAGAACAATCAAATAAAATATGGAAGCAAAAAAAAATAAAATTAAACTCTAAATGGAATGAGATAAAAAACTACACGTATGAATATAAGTGTGACTCAATAATGAAGTCAAAACCGATTGAAGATTTTATTAAAGACAAGCAACGCCCAATGTTATGGTTGAGTAATGTTTTTAATTACAGGGGTAATTGGTTTACGGAAACAAACTTTGAAAGTTATTTAAATGATTTGATATCAGCGAATAGGTTAGTACAATGGATAGGGGCTACACCATATGGACCACAGTCGACTGGACCTGGTTCTAAGACAGTCAAAGGTAAAAAGTTTTATTCTCAAAAGACATTTCCAGAATTCGATGTAGAACAATTTTTAAATGAGATAAACTTATTAGAAGAAAACAAATTATTTACTGATCACAGAGGTGGCGGACATCCTGGATGGAGTAGTTTTGTTGTGCATGGTATTGATTGGAACAAAACACTACACTATGATCATTATGGATATACAAGTGATGAAGAAACTCCATATAAATTCACTGATAAGGCCAGAGAGTATATACCAAGCATTGTAAAATATTTTGAAGAAAATCAAGAACATTTTCACAGAATTTATCATAGGGTTAGAATTATGAAACTGGCACCAGGTGGGTATATAGGAATACATAATGATAATCCTAATGAAGATACTTGGGCATTAAACATGGCGATTAACAACCCAAATGGATGTGAAATGCATTTCTGGACAAAAAAATATGAATATCTTGGACAAGTTCCATGGACACCACAGTCATCATATAAGATAAGAATTGGCCTAAATCACATGGTTAGAAATATGAGTAAAGAAATTAGGTATCATATGATAATTCATGGTAGACACAGATAAAAAACTATTGACAACCAGCCTAAATACATGTTATATTAATAAAAATAACAAACGTCGGAGGACAACAAAATGTTAAGAGATGTATTACTAGATATTGTAAAGCACACGCATTCTCTGGGATTTATTCAAGCAGTAAAACTTGAAAGCACAGATGAAGGTACAAGTGTTGAGGCAATGGACGATGATAGAACAGTGGTTCTAAAAGGTAAGCTAAAAAATAAATTAGATAATGTTCCTGGATTAATTGGAATGGGTAGACTTGGTGTATTATCAGGTTACTTAAACTATGAAGCATATGGCAAAGATGGTGCAAACATCGAAGTTATGACAAACACAAGAGATGGTGTAGAAACAGCAGAAGAGCTTAAATTTACATCACCAGGTGGTTATACTGCAAACTATAGATTCATGGTTAGTTCTTTAATCGAAGAACAATTAAAAACAATCAAGTTTAAAGGTGTTGAATGGGATATCACAGTACAACCAACACTACAGAATATCAAAGACTTGACATACTTTAATGGTATCATGGGTGGCTTTGAGCCAACATTTGTTGCAAAGACAGATGGTGACACATTGAAGTTTTATATTGGAGACGGCGCAAATGACAGAGTTGAAATTCCATTTGCTCAAAATGTGCAAGGCAAACTAACTAAAGGTTGGGCTTGGCCATTAGCACAGGTATTGAGTATTTTGAAATTAAGTGATACTTCACAAGCAAGTATGTCATTTAGTGATCAAGGTGCTATGCAGATATCAATTGATTCTGGTACAGCCACTTATGATTACATACTTCCTGCTAGGAGCCAATAGTGTCCAAACCATACGGAGAAGATCTAACAGCCAGCCATAAAGATTATGCTGTGTTTTTACCAGCAGTCAGTGGTTTTTATCAGACTTATGTAAGTAAGCAACAACAAACTATTGGCACTGACAAACAGTTTGTGCCAGATGATAGAATCCCAAAAGGATTTGAGAATGGTATTGAAGGACTAAATTTTTTCAATAAAGATAAAGGATACTTCAATTATAAGTATGGTTTGTATTCAGCCGGTCATGCTCACTTAGATGTTGAAAAATCTATTGTGAATGAATCAATGTTTCACACAAGAGATAAAAATGACACTATCATCGTAGGCGATAGTGGTGGATATCAAATTGGTAAAGGTGTGTTAAAATTTGATTGGCAAAATTTTAAAGGTCAATCTGCAAACGCAATGCGTGATAAGATTCTGCATTGGTTAGAACTTACAGCAGATTGGTCAATGGTGTTAGATATTCCTAGTTGGGCTAGTGATGCCACACACAGTCCCAAGACAGGATTAAAATCGTATGGTGATTGTATTGCAGGTACAGTGCATAACAATGAATATTTTTTAAAGAATAGGCTTGGGCAAACCAAGTTCTTAAACGTGCTCCAAGGATTCGATATCCCAACTGGTGATGTATGGTATGATGCTGTTAAGCATTTTCCATTTGAAGGTTGGGCATTTGGTGGAAACAACATGTGCGATATGACAATGGCCCTCCGACGCCTAATCATATTGCGTGATTCTAAATTACTTGATGATAGGGATTGGATACACTTTCTTGGTACAAGTAAATTAGATTGGGCTTGTTTCTTAACATCGATCCAAAGACAATTAAGAGAGCATGTAAATCCAAACCTTACAGTATCCTATGATAGTGCTAGTGCATTTGTGGCAACAGCACATGGTTTGGTATACACTTCACCGGTACATACTAACAAGCGATGGTCATACATTATGGACAAAGCAACCGATAGTAAAGCATTGAAACTTTCTACTATACCGTTTCCATGGGAGTCGGAGATTGGCAGAAGGCTTACTATTGGTGATATTTGTTGGTATGGGCCTGGTGATTTAAACAAGGTAGGCAAAGAAGGCAAGACATCTTGGGATTCATTTGCTTATGCATTAATGATGGGTCATAATGTTAATCAGCATATTAAGATTGTGCAAAAAGCAAATCAAATTACTGATATAGAATCATCTATACATAAGCCAGATTACAGACATTGGCGTAAAGCAAAACAAAAAGAAACATCAGTTGAATTCAGTGATTGGTGTCCAAGAAACGTGTTGTACTTTAATGCATTTATAGAAGACTTTTTTAAATCAGAAAAGCCTATGCAGATGCTAGAAGATAACCAAGCATTCTTGCATGATATTAGAGGTGTGCGTTGGACAGGACAATCTGGTAACAACTTCAGTAACTTGTTTGATGTTGATACACAAAGTTCAATGGGCGATGAAGAACTAGGTGATCCTAATGATGAAAAACTAGAACAACTAGAGAAGGTGTTAGAGACTGTATAATGAACGATAACTATCCACCAGATCAAGGTGCTAGATGGACAGCAGAATACATGGCAAATGAATATAAGAATGATGCGGCCAATATGAAATACAAATACAATAAGTTAAAAAAAACAGTTAAAGAATTAATTAAAGCAATACCACAGGATAGGATTTTATGGCAACAAGATGTAAAAGAACTTGTGGACAAAGTAGAAGAGCAAATGGAGAAAGATGATGTCAGAGATTGATTTAAAAGAATATTCACAGTTTGTGGATAAAGTTACTAGTAATGAATCAAAGGATTCAACAGCATTTAGGCAAAGATTAGATGATTTAGGAAATGGAGATATTCCAAGGTTGTTAACTGCGGCACTTGGCCTATCAGCAGAATCCGGAGAATTCACAGAAATTGTTAAAAAACTAGTATTTCAAGGAAAACCTATGACAGATGATACTAAAACACACATGATTAAAGAATTAGGAGATGTGATGTGG
>Ga0066364_10000124_pt1 | contig 14149 bp, 12 predicted proteins | sample Knorr_S7_td_Surf_FD_70970 | JGI IMG/M metagenome (GOLD analysis project Ga0066364, IMG submission 70970) | Marine microbial communities from Southern Atlantic Ocean transect - Knorr_S7_td_SurfaceA_ad_6m_LV_A | ecosystem: Environmental > Aquatic > Marine > Oceanic | place: Southern Atlantic...
TATATCGGATCGTCCTGATTGATTGATTGCAAGCATAAAGCCATCTCTCACATCAACGCCTAAGCCGGCTCCACCTCCAGAAAGTGTTGTTATCATTCCGATTTTTGTTTCGGCCATTGCAGTTCCTGCAATAACTGAAAACAATGCGGATATTATTATTGGAAATTTGAACACCTTTTTCATTATTTACCCCCTGTTCAAAATATTAAGAATACAAACAAGCACAATGAAAGGTATTTGCCAAGGAACTTTTCTTAAAACTGCTTATCGCTGTTTTTGAGAAATTTAAGTCAGCGTTAAAATTTTAGGCTTATTATGGGATTTGAAACTGGAATAAATACAATATTTACAGTTTATTGATGCTGTTTCTGCGTAATAACCAAACAAAAAATATTCCACCAATTATCCCGGTGACAATACCAATGGGTAAGTCTTCTGGAGCCATAATTGTTCTTGCGACAATATCCGCCCAAAGTAGGAAAATTGCACCTGCTATTGCAGAACCTATCAGGACCCGTCTGTAATCGCCTCCCACAACTAATCTGACTATGTGGGGTATCATTAGGCCTACGAAACCAATAATCCCTGAAAATGCGACCATTGCACCCGTTATCAATGCCCCAATAACAAAAACAGATAGCCGAAATTCACGAACGGCTATACCAAGAGTTGACGCCGTTTCATCACCAATAGTCATTGCATTGAGTTCTTTAGTTTTAGTAAACAGCCATAGACAGCAAACAACTAGTACTGAGATTGGATAAATCAGTTGGCTCCACTGTGCGAGACCTAATCCTCCTAACATCCAAAACACTACTGTATGAGTTGCACGTGGGTCACCCAAAAAAATTAAGGCATTCGCTGCTGCCATGATAATAAAAGAAACAGCGACGCCAGCTAAGATAAGCCTATCTGCACTTGTTGCGTCAGCAACGCGAGATACACCCAGAACAATTATTGTTGCCGCCAAGGCCCCTCCGAAAGCTAGCAATGGCACAGTCAGCAAACCAAGAAATAGCCCGGTGTGCAGCAATGCTAAAATTGCTCCAAATGCTCCACCTGATGATATCCCTAGCAGGTGTGGGTCAGCCAAATGGTTCCTAGTCACTGCTTGTAAACTGGCCCCAACAACCGCCAAGCCAGAACCCACAGTTGCGGCCAGTATAGCGCGTGGAAAGCGAATTTCCCATATAATTGCCTCGTGCCCCATCGACCAAGTAGGTTCAACAAAATTTGGTATGAACTTGTTAATCAATACACCAAGGACAGTCTTAAGTGATACCGGCACAGCTCCAACCGAAATTGCAATTGAGAGTGAGACTAATAAAACCCCAAAACCAAATAGAGATAAAATCATCATAGGGCTCAAGCTATTTAGTTTTAGGTTCTGGCCACTAATCTCACTCATAGTATTTATTTACCCCAGAATGCTTTTGCGAGGGTCTTTATTGCTTTAATGTTACGTGGGCCAGGTGTAGCCTCGACATATTCTAAAGTTACAAAACGATCATTCTTAACTGCTTCTATGTTTGCAAATGCAGGATTTGACATCATAAAGGCGCGTTTTTGTTCTGCAGTTACGCTACCATAGTTAACGATGATAATTACTTCTGGGTTCTGTGCCACCACTTCTTCCCAAGTAACTGTTCCCCAACTTTTTTCAAAGCCATTCATGACATTGACGCCACCAGCGGCTTCAATCAATGCTGTAGGCATCGCGTAGAGGCCTGCAGTAAAGGGAGTGTCTTCACCACTATCATATACGAATGCGCGTACTGGTTCGCCAGTTTCCAAATTACTTTTAAATGATTTCAGTTCTGCTTTGTAATCATTGACTAAGTTTTTCGCCCTATCTTCAACATTGAAAATGCTGCCAAGATTAAGCAGATCTGCATACATATCATCTATGCTTGCTTTTCCTTTTTTCATTATATGCGTGCAAGATTCGGTCAATTCGTAAACTTTTACACCAAAAGGTTCCAAAGTCTCTGGTGTAACCTCGCCACCAACTTTCATCCCGTAGTTCCAGCCAGCAAAAAAGAAATCTGCGTTAGCACCCACTATAACTTCCTTTGTCGGGTATTTGGATGATAGTTCAGGAAGCTGTTTTACGTTTGCACGCATCTCCTCATCGAGTGTCTTCCAGCCAGATATGCCAGTATATCCAACCATGTGGTCTGCAAGACCTAGCACCAGCATCATTTCAGTTAGATTAACGTCATTTGAAATTGCACGTTTTGGTGGTGAGTCAAAAGTAACTGTCCTGTTGCAACTTTTCACAGAAGTCTCAGCAAAAGCCGAGCCCCCGATTATGCTAGCCGCAGCTATAAAAGTCAGTATTTGCTTCATAATTAATTTCCTTTCTTATTTAGATGAAATGTTAAGAATTCAGTATTGCTTGGTTGTAAGACTTCTTTTTGGGCCCCCACTTGAAAGGCATCAGAAACGGCTTTTTCAGAAAGCACTTCATGGGCTTTCCCATATCCAACTGTCTGTCCGCATTTGAGAAGGAGAATTTGATCACAAACGCTTGTCGCAAGGTTCAAGTCATGTAAGGAGGTTACGATTGTGATGGACAGGTTTTGTATTAAGTCTAGGACTTCAAGCTGATGCTTTATATCCAAGTGGTTTGTTGGTTCATCAAGAATCAGAAGTTTCGGTTCTTGTGCCAGTGCTCGAGCTACCATTACTCGTTGTCTCTCACCACCAGACAAGGTGCCTAGGTATCGGTGGGTCAACCCTTCTAATTCCAGAAGCTTGATAGCACCTTCAACGATTATTTGGTCATCTTTACCTTGATTTGAGCCAAAACCATGATGAAAAGGGGTTCGTCCTAAAGACACAATTTCTCGAACTGTTAATGCAAAATCGCTCGGTTGTTCTTGCAAAACTGCAGCTATTTGCTGTGCCGTTTCGCGAGCAGATAATTTCCAAATATCTTTGCCATCGATTTTAACAGAGCCGGTGATTGGTTTGTGAAAGCGATAGAGCAAACGAAGCAAAGTAGTTTTTCCAGCTCCATTTGGACCAACAACTCCAAGTATACCACCGGCTTCAAGCTCGAAGGTGGTAGAAAATAACAAGTTACTTGATTTAGGTTTCGGAGACCACGAAATGTTGTCGACCGAAAGTTGAGCTGCTTTCATATAAATTCTTTTTGTTATGTTATAACATCGCTTAAATAGATTGGTATTTAGTGAAAGTAAAGAACTCTTTTTTGTCTATTCCCAGCCAAAGCATTGGATCTAAATCGACAAATTCTAATTTATATTTAAAAATTTTCTGGCTTGCTCTCCACTAATTGGGCGCGTGCAGTAGCAAGAACTAACTCGTAGGAAACTATTTTATATTCCATTTTGTGCTCCCAACCAGGCACCCCGCCTGCGTTATATTAAAAGGACAGCATCACAAGTGCTGTTGATGGCAGGTCTCCTGACTTGTGAGTATTCGTTAGCCGTTCCTTCCCAGATAAATAAATCCAGTGGTTTTAACGGATACTTTCTCACCTACAGTTGCGGGGGCAGTTTTGGATTTGAGCAATATTTCTCGCACCAAATTCCCATTTTCAACTCATTGCTAAATCGCGCTGAGTACCATCAAATATCTGGAAACTAAAAAAATTAGATTCTGTCAAACTTTAAATTATTTAAAATAGTTTTTTTAAGGTAGTGCTTAGTTGAAAGCTCGAATCCAATGAGCATAGTAAAATTAAATATTTAAAAAAGTTACCAGAAAAATGTAACCTGCTGTTTCAGTGATTAATTGTGCTGCTCCACAAGTATCACCGGTCTGCCCTCCAATTTGCGATTTTACAAGCCAGCCAAACAAGCCAGCAATAAGCATCATAATGGCAAGGCAAGAAATCATATATAAGCCACAGAGAGCTACAATTGGAATACAAATCACTGCTGCAGCTACTAATGATGTGATCGAAAGCTCTCCAGCGTCTCTACCTAATCCTTCATCTCGAGCTGGCGCTAGGAAAGTTAGATAACAAACCATAACAAGTCGACTGATCATCGCCAATGCAATAACAGCAAATACCACTTCTTGGTGGGGTGGTAGATTTGATAGGGACACTATTCTAGTAAAGATTATAAAAACTAATGCTAAAACTCCAAAGCTTCCTATTCGACTATCCCTCATAATCTCAAGTTTTGTTTGCCTGTTTTGGCCACCACCAAATCCGTCGGCACAATCAGCAAGCCCATCTTCGTGCATTGCCCCTGTAACAATAATGCCTATAGAAAATGCCAAAATTGAAGCTAAAATCGGCAAAATTCCCAAATTGTAAGTGGCAATGTATGTAAGGCCAACAAGCAAACCAATGGGGATACCTACAATTGGAAAGAACCAAACGGCAGATGCTAATTTTGGGACATTTAAGCCTAAATTTCCAGCTGGGAGGCGAGTAAGAAGCATCAATGCTAACTGCCCTTCTTGCAGACGGCGACGTACCCAATTCATTTACTTGAAACTCCTGCAGAATCGAAAGTTGCCATATTATTATGACAAGCAATAGCTCCACGAATTATTGACAAAGCTAGAGCCGCTCCTGTGCCTTCTCCCAGTCTCATATTTAAATCAAGTATTGCAGATTTTTCCATTGCTTCCAGAAGAAGTTTGTGTCCTGGCTCTACAGATAAATGCCCAATTAAACAGTGATCAAGACTACCGCGTGATGTACCAAATAAAGGAGCCGCAGCTGCAGCACAAATAAAGCCATCAAGTAGAACAGGGATGCGTGCATTTCTTGCAGCCAAAATAGCCCCACAAATGGCGGCTTGTTCTCTCCCACCGAATGCTTGCAGGGCTTTTAAATCCCTTATTGAGCCATGTTTTTTGATCCCTGATTCAATTACCGCGGTTTTATGGGCTTGGCCTTTTTGATCTGAACCTGTTCCCGCTCCTACCCAACGTTCTACACTACCACCAAAAACTGAAGCGGCTAGTGCGGATGAAATTGTGGAATTCCCAATTCCCATTTCCCCCAACAATATCAAATTAGACTCTAAATTTACTGATTTAGCACCAATCGCCATAGCTTCACAAAGCTCTAGTTCGCTCATTGCCTCTTCTTTAGTAAAGTCAGCAGTAGGTGTATCGAGGGAAAGTGGTACAATATTTAAATTTGCTCCATTTACTTCACAAAGTTGGTTTATAGCCGCTCCTCCAGCTTTAAAGTTTTCGACCATTTGAATTGTTACTTCTTGAGGGAATGGGTTCACTCCTTGAGAGCAAATACCATGATTGCCGGCAAAAACTATTGCTTGTACCGAATTTAACGAAGGCTTTGTTTTTCTCTGCCAACTTGCCAAAAATACAGCTAATTCTTCAAGAATTCCAAGTGCTCCAGGTGGCTTTGTAAGTTGGTTTTGGTGGGCAATCGCCTTAGCCTCTGCTTCAATGTCTTTAACAGGCATTTCTTTTATTATGTCGTAGATAGTTGCCAAGTTTTTAAAGTTGTTCATATTTTAGTTTGCCCTGTTTATATTTTTAGGTTTGGTTTTATTTGCAGTGGAATTCCGGAAATACTCACATACACTTCGTCAGCAATTTGAGAAATGGTTTGGTTCATGAGACCCGCTTCATCACGAAACCGCCTTGCCAATGCATTTTCCGGCACAATACCGCTACCAACTTCGTTAGTAACTAGAACAACAGGGTCAGAACGCTGCTTTAAAGCTGTGATAAGTCCTTTCGTAGCAGCATCTATATCTTCATTGTGAAACATGAGGTTATTTAGCCAGAATGTTAAACAATCCACTAAACAGGGCCCTTTCCCATCTGCTTCAACAAGCGCCTCTGCTAAATTCATTGGAGCATGTAAGGTTTGCCATTCTGAACCTCGCCTTGCTTGATGTTCTGCCACGCGTTCTTTCATTTCTGTATCTATAATTTCAGAAGTAGCGATATAGACTAAGGACGAACCAAGTTGTTTGGTTCGTTTTTCTGCGAAACTACTCTTTCCTGATCGAGCGCCGCCTGTCACCAATATTGTTAAGCACATAAAATTGGTGTTACTCCATATTCTAAATTAGAAAAAGAGACTGTTTTGATTCCAAGGCAACAAAATTTAAAAATCCTGCTGGTGCGTCATGCTCCAGTAGATCCGCCTGGTTATTTGTATGGTAGTACAGATGCCGATATAGAAAGAGTTTCGTCAGATGTATCAAAAAGGCTTCATTCGAGATTAGCCAATTGTCAGGCCTTTTTCTCAAGCCCAGCTTTGCGTTGTATCAAAACTTATCAGGCTGTTTTTGTTGAGAATCCTTTACCTTTGCAAATAAAGGAGTTTTGGGAACAAGACTTTGGTAATTGGGAAGGTCTAACTTATAATAGCATCCCCGATCAGGGCGAGCTTTCAGGGAAAGATTTGGTTGAATTCACCCCTCCGAATGGTGAAAGTTTCTTGGAATTATGTCATAGAACCCAACCGCCTCTCTTGAAAATAATTTCAGAAAGAAAAGTGGGAGAAATAGCTATTTTTGCTCATGCTGGTGTAATTCGTTCTTTTTTAGCACTTGCATTAGACAGCAAGGAATTGGCCTTGAAGTTTTCAATAGACAACTTGTCGATCACTGCTATTGAGGCCTTATCGAATGGTCAGTTTTCTATTTCGTTCGTAAATCAGTCTGTCTAAATTAAGTGTGTATTTTAAGATGAATTTTTGTCTATCCCTGTTAATTGCTCTTTGTCTAGATCGCCTGTTTGGATGGCCTGAATTTATATTTCGCAGATTTTCACATCCAGTAGTTGGCTTTGGTCATCTTATAAGTCTCTTTGAGAGCAAATTAAACAAATCAACTTGGTCGTCTGGTATACGCAAGGCGACTGGCGTTTTTAGTTTATTTTTCTTACTGACAAGTTTCGCGGCTTTGAGTTTTCTCATCGTGCTTGTAATTCCTGAAGGGCCAATAGGTGTCTTGGCGACATCTTTTTTAGTATGGCCTTTGATTGCAGCTAAATCTTTAGCAGACCATGTAGCGGCTGTTGCCGAACCACTCAAAGCTAACGATTTACCAGAAGCTAGACAGGCTGTTTCAATGATCGTTGGCCGCAACTCAAATCAGCTGGGTTCTAATGACATTGCACGGGCTGCATTAGAAAGCTTGGCTGAAAATACATCTGATGGAGTTACGGCACCTCTTTTTTGGGGTGTTTTGCTCGGTTTCCCTGGCGTGTTAATTTACAAATTTGTTAATACGGCTGACTCTATGATTGGTTACAAAAATAAAAGGTACAGGGATTTTGGTTGGGCTTCAGCAAGATTGGATGATCTGGTTAATTATATACCAGCACGCCTAACGTCATTCATGTATGCTATGATTTCGCGTAACACACTTAAGGTTTTGCGAATAACTTTTAGAGATGCATCGCAACATCGTTCACCCAATGCGGGTTGGCCTGAAACGAGTGTTGCTGCTTCAATTGGAGTTAAGTTATCCGGGCCTCGTATTTATGAAGGCGTCAAAACAAATGACCCATGGTTGAATAACGATGGTCGAGACCCAACAGGTAGTGATCTCTTTTCTGGCCTTAAGTTATTCGATCGTTTTCTTTGGGCGATTACTTTTTTACTTTTACTCTGTTCGATAATTAGTTTTTTATGAAAAAGTTTTATTTTTACTGAGCAACTTTGAGTAAAGCGTTAACATCCAATTGGTCTTCAATATGGTTTGCAAGCTTGTTAAGAACATCATTTAAGTTTTTCTCATATTTTAGGTCACCACCAGAAGGAGCCCCAAGCTTTTCTAAAAACGCACTTCTGAAGTCATCTGAGGAAAACAAACCATGTAAGTAACTCCCGGAAATACGGCCATCTTTTGAACAAGCACCCTCGGGCTCTTTATCCAAGTAAGCAAAAGGTTGTTTACAGTCCTCTCCTTTTGTTTTTCCCAAGTGAATCTCATACCCGCTGACGGCTAAATTTGTCTCCGCGTGTGTTGCTGTGACCTTTCTCAATGTTTTTTCAGGTAGCATTTCAGTATTTACATCTAAGAGCCCTAGACCTTCTGTGCTCCCAGCAGGCCCGTCCAGTCCGTTGGGATCGTCGATTTGTTTGCCCAGCATTTGATATCCTCCACAAAGACCAAGAATATGTCCTCCCCGTCGGTAATGCGCATACAAATCGATATCCCATCCCTGCTCTCTTAAGTACTTTAAATCACCTCTGGTCGACTTACTTCCAGGAATTAAGACCAAGTTTGCATCTCCTGGAATGGCTTGTCCGGCTTTAAGCATCTTGAGTTCAATGTCATTTTCTTGAGCTAAAGGATCTAGATCGTCAAAATTAGCCATTCTGGAAAGGCAAAGGCAAACAATTTTAAGTTGACCTGGAGTTGACATAGTTTGAACATCTAATGCGTCTTCTGCGGGTAATTTCCAGGCATCAGGAAAATAGTTTAAAACACCAAAACCGGGCCAGCCACTTTGGTTTTCAATTATTTTATAACCGTCGTCAAAGAGCAATTTATCGCCTCGGAATTTATTAACAATAAAGCCCTGAATTTTTTGTCGATCGTCTTCTGCAAGTACATTACTTGTCCCAACTATTTGGGGAATGATGCCGCCTCTATCAATATCACCAATAAGAATAACAGGTACATTTCCAGCAATTGCAAAACCCATGTTGGCAATATCGTTTTTGCGCAAGTTGATCTCTGCGGGGCTTCCAGCGCCCTCTACCAATACAATATCATATTGGGCTTTCAGTCTTTCGAAGCTTTCCAGAATAGGCTTCATAAGCCGGGGCTTTAATTCATCATATTCACGAGCTTTCAAAGTACTGTGCCGATGGCCTTGCACGATGACTTGTGATCCTGTTTCGGTCTCGGGTTTTAGTAAAATTGGGTTCATATCCGTATGAAACGGCAAATTACACGCCATTGCTTGGAGAGCTTGTGCGCGGCCTATTTCACCACCATCTTCTGTTACGGCAGCATTGTTAGACATATTCTGGGGTTTAAAAGGTGCTACGTTAATGCCACGGTTAAAAGCTGCACGACATAGACCTGCAACAAGAATCGACTTTCCAACATTTGAACCTGTTCCTTGGAACATTATTGCAGGCATTTTAATGCATCCCTAAAATTCGATACCTTTTTGTGCTTTGATACCGTCACGAAAAGGGTGTTTAATCAGTGACATCTCAGTTACTAAATCTGCAGCAGCAATTAATTCTTCTTTAGCGTTACGACCAGTTAAAACGACGTGTGTCATAGGAGGTTTTTCGGTCAAAAGAAACTCAACCACTTCATCTATATCCAAATAATCATAACGCAAAGCGATGTTAATCTCATCAAGTAAGACAAATTGTATCTCTGGATTTAGTATTAATTTTTTAGCCTGTTTCCAGCCCGCCTGTGCGGCTGCTATATCTTTGGCTCTATCTTGAGTTTCCCAAGTAAAGCCTTCGCCTGAAACTATAAAAGTACATTCTGAGGGGAACTTTTTTTGCAGAAAATCACGTTCTCCAGTTCTCCAAGTTCCTTTGATAAATTGAACAACAGCGCAAGGTATTTCATGAGCTATGCATCGCATAATCATACCAAAGCCAGATGATGATTTACCTTTGCCGGATCCAGTATGAACAATGATAAGTCCTTTTTCCATTGTTTTGCCGCTCATCATTTTGTCTCTAGCTTCCTTAATTTTTTGCATCTTCTTATTATGCGCTTCATTAAGTTCAACGTCGTTGGAAATATCTGTTTTTGATTTTTTCATACTAAAAACTCTTATTTTCTTGGTACTAGATTTTACTATTACGCAAATGAGACTTTTGTAAACGGGTTGAGCAGTTTTCTTATTTTAATCTTTCAAATTTAGGGTCATTATGTCTTATATTTTTGATAGGGTAATGTTAGAAACGATTTCATTCTTTGAGCTATACTGAAAGTGTAAAGTTATATGTCGCGTAGTGAAAGATCGGGTGTCGACCTCTTAGTTTGCCAGACCTGTCGTCGGACAGATGTTGAAAATCAGGATATACGCCCAGGTGAACAGCTTTTGACTTTACTGAAAAATGCAAGTTTATCAGAAAAAGTTACAGTTACTGGAATAGACTGTTTGGGAAATTGCAAAAATGGATGCACCATTGTACTTCAAGCTGAAGGAAAATGGACCTACGTGTACGGAAATATCCATCCAGAGTCGGATTTCGAACAGTTGTGTCAGGGAATCTCTGGTTATGTCGATACAGACGATGGAAAAGTTCCGTGGAAACAAAGAGTGCAACTGTTCAAAAAAAACTGTGTAGCACGAATACCGCCTGCGGCTAGCCTGACCAAAACGAGTTAACAAAAGGTGTAGTTATGAGTGATGTTCTTAAGGTTCCAGTGACCGTTATAACCGGTTTCTTAGGCTCAGGAAAAACTACACTAATTACTCAGCTAATGCGCAATCCAGACGGTAAAAGATTAGCAGTTATTGTTAACGAGTTTGGTGACGTTGGTGTTGACGGGGAAATATTGAAAAGTTGCGCAATCCCAGATTGTCCTGCCGAAAACATAATGGAGCTGGCGAACGGTTGCATTTGTTGCACTGTTGCTGATGATTTTATACCCACAATTGAGGCTCTTATGGAACTCAACCCAAGGCCTGAGCATATTTTGATAGAAACTTCAGGTTTGGCGCTCCCAAAGCCTCTTCTTAAAGCTTTTGATTGGCCGGATATTCGCTCACGAATTACAGTTGATGGTGTAATCGCGCTAGCTGATATTGAAGCTGTAGCATCTGGGCAATTTGCGCCAAATTTAGCTGGAGTAGAGGCGCAGCGTGATGCGGATGAGTCTCTAGACCACGACACACCCTTATCTGAGGTGTTTGAAGATCAGATTTCCTGTGCCGACATTGTTTTACTAACAAAGTCTGACCTTGCAAATCCTGCGGCAAAAGAAGTGGCTAAAGATAAAATTTCAAAAATTGCTCCGCGACCGCTTCCAATGATTGAAATTACTGAAGGCCAAGTTGATCCCCGTGTTATTCTGGGCTTGGAAGCTGCAGCAGAGGATGATCTCGCTGGTAGGCCATCACATCATGATGGAGTTCCTGATCATGATCATGAGGATTTTGATAGTGCGGTTTTTGCGATTGATGATTTGTCCACTCCTGAACTATTAGTCGATCGGATCAAGCGGTTGGCTGACGAGGAGCGTATACTTAGGGTCAAAGGTTATGCGGTTATCGCTGGAAAACCAATGAGGCTCTTGGTTCAAGCTGTTGGAAATCGAATTAGAACCCAATATGATCGCATGTGGTTGACTAATGAACCAAAACAAGGGCGACTAGTAGTTATTGCAGAGCACGATCATCTAAATACTTCTGCAATAGAAAAAATTCTAGCTGGTTAAAAGTCGCTCATGCACGTTATATTTTTTGAAAGACACGGTTTAGAAGAAACTGAAATCCCCGTAGATCTAGATCAAACTGGGGCAGATCTCGTAGTATTGTCTTTTTCAGATAGTGATCTTGGTGCTTTTGCAGAGGGCTGGAAACGAGGATTTGATTTACAAGGTGACGAATTTCCAACGTTGCGCCTTGCAAATTTGGCAGCACTGAAACACCCGGTTTCGGTCGATACATATATAGAAAAAACGCTAGCTAAAGCAAAAGGTATCCTGATTCGGCTCATAGGGGGTGTTTCTTATTGGTCGTACGGGCTTCAAGAAGTTTTAAAACTGGCTAAAAAAAACAAAATAGCTTGCGCTGTGTTGCCAGCAGATGGGCGAGAGGATCTCCAATTAGATGAGTTTTCTACATTACCGACTTCAACACTTAGGCGATTAAAAGAGTTTTGTGACACTGGAGGCGCAGTTGCAGCGCATGCAGCTCTAGCTCAGCTTGCTTTAGCGGCAGGTCTATATGTTGCACCCGTTCGTGGAACCAAAACATTAGATAAATATGGTGCATGGACGCCAGAATTACAGGTTTGTTCTGCCCTCGATGCTTTCAAGGAAATAACCACTAATAAACCACTTATTATCTTAACTTTCTATCGTTCCTTTATAACCGCAGCAGATTTAAAACCAATAATAGCACTTTTTGATGCATTGCGCCTCAGAGGCTTTGAAGTGATTGGCTTATTTACTCCATCACTAAAAATTCCTGATGCAGCAGATTGGATTATTTCTCAAATTAAAAATTTTAAGCCAGTTTGTATTGTAAATGCGACTTCATTTTCTGGCAAAGGTTCCTCTGGTAACTCTCCTCTCGATGCTGGTGATGTTCCGGTTTTCCAGGTTGCTTTGTCGACCTCAAAACGCTCCGCCTGGAAAGAGGCTGACCGTGGCTTATCGCCTGCGGATATGGCAATGCATGTTGTTCTTCCAGAGGTTGACGGAAGAATTTTTTCTGGTGTTGCATCTTTTAAAGAGGCCGGAGAAAAAAATGCAAAACTTGAGTTTTCGAGAGTAGAACATCAGCCAGATCAAGAAAGAGTTCTTGCCATAGCTGACAAAGTTTATCGCTGGCATAGGCTTCAGACAATACCGCTCGAAGCCCAAAAGCCAGCGCTAATACTATCGACTTATCCTGGCAGGCCTTGGCAAATGGCGCATGCCGTAGGTTTAGATGTTCTGGCCTCTGCCCAATCTATTCTTGAAGATTTAAGACATATTAGCGTTCCACTTCAAAAGCCCTTAGAAGTTAGTTTGAGGCAAGATAAAATTAAGTGGCCAGTAGAAGAATACAAAAACGCTTTAGGCCAAATTTCGAAAAATTTGCAATCGGAGCTTTTCAACGCATGGGGTGATATAAATGATGACTCATTAGTATCTGATGGAGCCTTTAATTTTAGTGGGCTTCAAATTGGTGGGGCGATTGTAGCTTTGCAGCCAGAGCGTAGTGAAACAGCCTATCGTGACAATGACTATCATGATATTTCGCGGACGCCATGCCATGGTTATATTGCTTTTTATCTGTGGCTGCAGAAAGCTTTCGAAGCTGATGCAATTATTCATGTTGGAGCTCATGGAACCTTGGAGTGGTTGCCCGGAAAATCTGTAGCATTATCTAAAAATTGCTGGCCGGAAGTACTTACAGGAAATTTACCCGTAATTTATCCGTTTATATTGAATGACCCGGGAGAAGCAGCCCAGGCAAAAAGGAGAATTAGCGCCCTTACTATTGGCCATATTCCTCCTGCTTTGCGTAAATCAGAAGTGCCCGCTCAGTTTTATTACCTAGAATCTCTCTTAGATGAGTTTTCTAATGCTGACGGTTTGGATCCAAACAGACGTGAAAGATTGAAGGAAAGTATTCGCGTTGAAGCGGAAGCCTTAGGCATTGAGGCGGATTTAGGTATAAATGATGAGTGCAGCCATTCAGACGCTTTAAGTCGGATTGATCGATTTGTTTGTGATATCAAAGAAACTCAATTTGGTGATGGTCTGCATATTTTTGGTCGCAAATGTCAGCAAATATTACCCTTTAAAACAGAATGCTCTGAATTAGCAGAACAGCAGGCGATACGCAATGCTCTGTCAGGCAAACGCATATCAGCGGGTCCATCTGGTTCACCCTATCGTGGGCGGATGGATGTATTGCCCTCTGGACGCAATTTATTTGCTACCGACCCATTGTCCGTACCCACACGTGCCGCATATGCGCAAGGAATTAAATTAGCCGAAGAATTCATTCGTCGTCATTTACAGGATAATGGGGACTGGCCTTCAGGAGTCATAGTCGATTTATGGGGTTCCGCCACAATGCGCACTGCAGGCGAGGAGTTTGCAATGGCATTGCATCTCTTGGGCGTGAAACCATTATGGGCAGAAGGATCTGAAAGAGTATCAGGATTTGAAATTCTACCACTTGTTACGCTAGACCGTCCTAGGATTGATGTTACTTTGAGGGTGTCTGGTTTATTTAGAGATGTGTTTCCCACTCTGTCTAATTTATATCAGCAGGCGATTTTAGCAGTGTCGAAGCGTGAAGAGTCGGCAGATTGGAACCCATATATTTCTGGTTCAGAATGCGCGCGTGTATACGGTCCGGCTCCAGGCTCTTACGGACTGGGGATGGGTTTTGCGCCTGAACAGTTTTCAGATGATGGAAGAAAAGCGGCTGCAGAGGCTTGGTTGGAGGCAAGTAGTTACGCTATAAATGGAGAAAAGATTTATAAGGATAAAGAAGGTCTGAAGGATCGAGT
>Ga0066364_10000125_pt1 | contig 14075 bp, 11 predicted proteins | sample Knorr_S7_td_Surf_FD_70970 | JGI IMG/M metagenome (GOLD analysis project Ga0066364, IMG submission 70970) | Marine microbial communities from Southern Atlantic Ocean transect - Knorr_S7_td_SurfaceA_ad_6m_LV_A | ecosystem: Environmental > Aquatic > Marine > Oceanic | place: Southern Atlantic...
GAAACTTAACTTCGACATACCAGTCGGATGTTCTATTTCAAAATTCCCCTTATCCGAATAGTCAGAATAAAAATCAGAACAGACTGTACCTTTTGATTTTGAGGCTGCTAATAAACAAATTGAACCTGTGATAGCATAGCCATTATGACAACTCCATGGCATAAAGTATCTAGATTTAATACTGCCTTTCTCAGGTTTTGAAATCAAGGCAACTTTGGGAATTACTGATTTGCTTACATCACCAAATCCAATTCTTTTTCCAAGCTCAATTCTAATCTCACCCATTTCATCAATAAGTTTTTTGTTTTGATTTAATTCAATATGTGTCTCGTTACCCGATACTCCAAAGTCAGTTGCTCTAAAAAAAACAACTGGCATTGCCGCATCGACTAATGAACATTCTTTTCCATTAATTTTGTCAATTTTATTTCTGGTCGGAAAAAGTTTTTTTGTCTTTGCACCAATAGAGTCTAAAAATCTAATTTCTACAGGTGTTCCTGTATTTGGAACTCCATCAATTTTAAAATCACCATCATACGATACTTCACCTCCTGGTGTCTGTACAATTTCCTCAATTTTCATTCCAGTATTTACATCTCGAATGACTATCTTAGTTTGATCATTATTTGCTTTAACCAAACCTCGCTCAACCGATGCAGGTCCTACTCCAATTAACATATTTCCACATGAAGGTTTTGTATCAACAATAGGTTCATCAATTTTGACTTGGGCAAAATGATAATCAACATCAACGTTGTCTTCTTCGGATTTGGAAATAATGGCCACTTTACTTTTAACTGGGTCAGCACCACCTAATCCATCAATTTGTCTTACATCGGGTGATCCCATCGCTGCCAATAATATTTTGTCTCTTTGTTTTGTATCACTAGGCAAATCTGACTTTAAAAAATAAGGTCCTCTGGAGGTTCCACCTCTCATAAACAAACATGGTATTTTAATTTGATCGCTCATAAAATTAATTTATTGGCCAAGGTAATTCTATGTAAGTTTGGATTATCCCAGGTGCAAAATCCATTACCATAAAATGAGAAATGATAGCAAGTATAACCCATATGGATATCGCAGATACAAAACATAGTGATGTTTTAATATTTGCAATTTTTTTCAAAAACCAAAAAACAAATAATCCAATTGCAACGTAAAAACCTATAAAAATTGCAACTATCAAAGGTAATAAAAACCAAAAAATTGGCATCCAAAAAGGCTGAATATCTTCCTTGTTGGCCATGTTTGCTTCAGAGTCATGTAAGACAACACTTCCACTTTTTGCGAAATTTATTTGAAAAATTAAGCTCAAAGAACATATTAACATTACAGCACCTACGCCTTGAGGATAAATTTTTCCTAAAAAAGCCAAATCTTTTGTTGCCCAGATTGTATAAGCGCCAATGAATGACATTAAGATTGCAAAATAGAGCTGTGGTTTACGAGTATACTCAATTACTTTTGCAGTCTGGCTCAATTTTTTAGCTTTATCAATTATTTTTAAACCTGAAAGAATTGACAAAACACAAATTGCAATTAACACTAAAAATACTGGTCTCAAAAATAATTCTTCTAAAGTATAAAATTGTATAGTTTGATATAAATTAGTTTCAATTCCATCACTCAATACAAATCCAATCATTAGTGCGACACGTGAATACTCAAACCTTTTCATATAGACTGCGATAAGTCCAATGAGCATAGCAAATGTCAGGTCACCCCAAGATCTACTGGAGTTATAAATAGCAAAAAGTATGAGTGAAATTAAGAAAGGTGCAAGAATAGTAAAATTAATAGTGGTTAAAGATGAAATTGGTTTTGCTAAATAAACACAAATTAAAGCTCCAAAAATATTTGCAATAGCAAGTGACCAAATTATTGTGTAAACCAAATCAAGTCTATTATTTATTAATTGAATACCAGGTTCTACACCAAGCAATATCAATCCGCCCATTAAAACTGCTGTTCCTCCAGAACCAGGTATCGCAAATAACAAGGTTGGAATTAATGCTCCACCCTCTTTTGAGTTTGAACTTGACTCAGGTCCAATAACACCACGAATATCACCTTTGCCAAAATCTTCATTATTTTTTACTGATGTTTTAGCATGACTATAACTTATCCAGTCAATGCATGATCCACCTATACCTGGGATTAAACCTATGAAACTTCCTAAAAAAGAACACCTTAACACTAACCATTTGTTTGATATAAAATCTTTAAAGCCCTTCAACCACCCTGAAGCCTCAAGTTTTGCCTTTTCTGATATTGCTTTATTCGATCTTAAAAGTTCAACAATTTCTGGTAATGCAAAAATCGATATTGCTACGACCATCAAATGAATTCCATTTCCTAAATACATTACGACTGGACTTTGAACTTCTAAAAAATTACTAAAATCTAATCTGTATTCAGAAGAACCTGGAGAAATTCCTATTGCTCCAATAATTAAGCCCAAACATGCTGCGATTAATCCTTTAGATATACTGGCACCAGTTAATGTTCCAACTATTGTAATTCCAAATACTGCCAACATTAACATTTCTCCTGTTCCAAAAGCTAAAATAATTGGTTTTGCAATTTGTATAATCATTGTAAGTAAAGTTGCTCCAAACAAACCACCAAATAAAGAAGAGAAAAATGCTGCTGATAAAGCGCGCGCAGCTTGACCTTTTTTTGCTAATGGAAAACCATCCATTACTGTCGCTTGTGCAGACACCGATCCAGGAACGCCAATTAAAACTGCTGGAAATGTATCAGATGTGGCTACTACAGATAACAATCCCATCATCATCGCTATTCCAGAAATTGGCTCCATACCAAAAACAAATGGTAAGAGAAGAGATAAACCAACAGTGCCTCCAAACCCAGGAATAACTCCTACGATCAAACCTATAATAACACCTGCAATTAAAAAAAGTATAGATGGTCCAGATACTATTGTAATGAATGCGCTGAGCAGTGCATCTATCATATTTAGATTATAAAAATAATAAATTGGGGAGTTTACTCCCCAATTTAAAATAATTATTTATTTTTTACTAGCTAACCAGTTTTTAAGGTACTTATAAGTGCTTCCTTTCATTGTAGAAGCATTTTTAAGAGCAACCTTTAAATCTTTGTTACCAATGTAATGAGGGTAAGTTCCTAACTTTTTGTTAAGTACTTTCATGGCAGCTTTATCAGCTACAATTCCCTCAGCAGCCTTTTGCCAAGTCTTAATGACACTCCCTTTGGTACCTTTAGGTAATACAAGGAATTTTTGTGTAGTAAAACCTGCTGCAAACATTGCTGACCAAGCTTGGAATTCTGCACCACTTGGTTTTTTTCCAGTTACTTTTTCATAAACTTCAGTGAAGCAAGGTAAGTTAGGGAAATTAGGATCTCTTACAATCTTATTTCCTTTTTGCACTCCCCAAGTCATTAAAGGAACCATTTCACCTTTATCAACTAAAGGCTTAATGTGCTTTTTGTATGAAGAAGTTGTTTGGTAATCTATAGTAGTTTCGCCTCTCATTATTGCAGCTCTACCACCTTTTCTACCTTTCATTCCATATACAATCTTTACAGGTAACCCTAACATATCGAAAGCTAGAGCTGGTACAGCATCTAACGAACTGATACCTTGTGATCCATAAAGTAATTTTTTACCTTTTAATTTACTGAAATCTTTAATGATATCCTTTACACCAAGATCGCTTCTCACATACACTACTCCACCAGTACCTGCACCATGCACAGCTACAAACTTTTTGTAGTCGTATCTAACTCTTTTATCTTTAAATAAAAAAGGAAGCTGAGTTGAACCAGAAGTTGCTAAAACTACTAATCCATCTTTATCTTTTCCGTGTTTTGCTACATAAGTGTTAACGGAACCAATTCCGCCACCTTCTGTAACGTTCTTAACTACAACTGAAGGATTTCCAGGTAAATTTGCAGACAAAGGACCTGTCAGAGCTCTCGCTACTGCGTCAGTTCCTCCACCAGCTTTAAATGGAACCCAAATAGTTACAGTCTTTCCAGAATAATCTACAGAAAATGCTGCAGACGCTGAAAAAAATAGAGCAGCAAATACTGCTATTATTTTTTTAAACATTTATTTATCCCCCTAAGTATTTGTTAGTTCACATCAAAGATGACAAATATTAGACTTAATGTAAAGAGGTTTATTGCCGTTAAGCTGTGATATAATGCTTAATTTACTTAAATTTTGGACTTCATCCATTCTAATAAAAAATCTGCAATTTGATGATTGTTTTTTTCAAGCATCATCATATGACCATTTCCATGTATTTTATTATCCTCAAGTCTTATAAAATCATGTTCAACTCCAGCTTGTTTTAAGAAATTGCTCGTCCCATGATCATAAGGTGCATGATAAGACGCTTCTGCAGATAAAATTAATATTGGAAGATTTTGAAGATTAATTAGTTTTCTTGCTGGCTCTTTTTGCAAATAACATTGGACGAGATCTTCTTTTGTCGGGCTAGTATCTAATTCAGCAGTTAGACTTTCATTTTCTCTTAAAGGTGGTTCAAATGTTAGTGGTAAATATGTAATTCCTCCTGGTCTATCGGGTTCTGAAGCGGTAATGTACCATTCCTTGTCACCTGTTCGTTTTTTATCTGTTTTTGAATTTTTCAAATGCGATTGTTTGTGTCCTCCATAAGCGACATTATAAAATGGTGGTCCATTTGGCTCAATTGCAAGCAAGCCTAATATTTTTTTTGGCCTTACATCACCGGCTAACCAACAAAATGGGCCACCTTGGCTGTGCCCAAGAACGAAAGCCGGGCCAATTAAATCTAAAAGTTCTGCAAGTGCAACACGTGACATTTTTTCAATCTCTATTCGATTTGACATCGTGTTTACTTGTGAAGCTAAAAACTGTTCAAAATATTTATCTCCTCTTCTACCTTTGTCTGGCCACTGAGAATGATACTTAGCTTGTGGCCAATTTCCTAGATCCTTCATAGAAGTAAATCTTCTTTCACAGTCATCAATATCTAATTCTCTGTCAATATAATCTCCGTATAACCTACTCGAATATCCTGATCTTCCTCTTCCTGGCTGGTCAACAACGAATACTTCAAATCCTGCAAGTAAAAAATCATGAACCCAACCTCTACGGCCATCAGATGTTCCTAAAAAACCTACTCCGGTTTGTCCACCTCCATGTATGAAAATAATTTTTAGATTTTTTTTATAGTTTTTTGGTGTGAACTGTTCAACATACATAGTTCCTTTTGCAATTTCTTTATTATCGATATTTTTTTTTACGCCACCAACAAAAAAACATTTGTGATTTTTAATCTCTAGATCTTTAACATCCGTTGGGTGTGAGTTTGTCAAAATTAGTTAATTCTTTTAGTGACACCGCCACGTTGACCCGTATTTAATTGGTTTGCAAAATTTGGGTCCATTGGTCTAGGCTCTGGAGCATTTAACCAAACTCTGTATAGCAATCTTTTTTTCGTGGGACACTCGTGATCTACAATCTTTGTTCGAGTGTGATAGGTAACTCTATTATTTAAAATTTGAATATCTCCTTCTTCTAACATCATCTTTAAATGAAACTCATCCTTTTCGGTTAGATGTTGAACATAATCAATTGCTTCTTGACTTAAATTATCTAAACCACCAGAATGTTTTTCTGCACCAAGTTCAATTTGGACTTTATTAAATCTCGAACACATTTTACCACCATAATAACTAAACACAGGTATTGGATGAGAGCTTAGCTCTTTTTCTGTTTTTCCTTTACCAATTAAATCAATAAAAAAACCTCTACAAAGGGTCTCTAAATACTGGGGTTTATTTTTTAAGATTTCGTTATAAAGAGCAAGTGCACTAATTACACCACTCTCTCCACCTTCTTTGGCTCTCTGAACACATAATAATGCAACATGATCACAACTATCTGTATGAGCGTCAATTTTAGCTGTCGTTCTGTGTAATCTTATCCCCTCGCGGTAAGGGTTGTCACTTTTAAGTTTATCTCCATAATCTTTAACGCCACTCATTAATTCACCCTTGGAATTTTGAGGAATACCTGATCCAAAATGTGAGCAAATCCCCCAATAAATGGTTTGTAGAGTTAATTCATCATATTTTTTTGGTTGTATCCCTCTCAACCTGATAAAACCTCTCCCTTTTTGAAGAATATCCAATTGGTCTGATAAAACTTTTTCCAATTTATTTAATTCAAAATCTTTTTTTGAAAAGTTAGTTGGCGCTAAATTTTTATTAATTATTTGATTTGCTGAATTTTCCAATTCCAATATCTCATCTTCAGAAAAATGATAAGTCCACTCATTTTCGCCTTTAAAATCGGAAACTTTCCAAACGCAATTTTCTATTATGGGTTTTTTAAGTATTTTCATATTTATATAATATTTTAGCCAACAAGATTTTCAATTAATTTTTTCGTAAATTCTGTGGTGGACAGCTTTCCCCCTATGTCTGGAGTTCTAGTATCTATGTTTATTACAGTCTTATCTATCGCATTTTCAATCATTATTGATATTTTTTTTAATTTTTCCTCATTATTTTTTTTACCTAACCAATCCAATAGCATTGCCGTTGATCCTATAAGTGAAACCGGATTAGCAATATTTTTTCCAGCAATATCTGGTGCTGATCCATGCTGTGCTTGTGCAATACAATAATCATCTCCAGCATTAATTGACTCTGCTAAACCAAGCCCACCAGCAATCTCTGAAGCTGCATCAGATAAATTATCTCCAAATAAATTCGTTGCAAGGATTACATCAAATATTGATGGATCCCTAATTATTAAGGCTGACATAGAGTCAACGATTTGCTCTTTATATTCAACATCAGGATATTTTTTTGATACTTCTCGTGCACACTCTAAAAACAGTCCATCACTAAACCTTAGAACATTTGCCTTATGAATAGCTACAAGTTTTTTTCTTCGTTCTTGCGCATACTTAAAACCAATTTCTGCAATTCGTGTTGATCCTTTTCTCGTAATATTTCTGATTGATATTGCGCAATCTTTAGTTGGCATTAATTCTCCAACACCTTGATACATATTCCTATCCGAATAAAATCCCTCAGTATTTTCTCTCATTACAATACAATCAATTCCCATAGGAAATTTGGTTGATTTGCCAAGTCTATTTTTTGCTGGTCTTACGTTAGCATACAAATCATAATATTTTCTAATAACTCCTGATGGATTTAATCCTCCTTCATTAGTAGGAGGGTAATCATTATGAGAACAAGTTCCAAGAATAATACCATCACATTTTTCTCCAATCTTTAAAATTTCTTTTCTAAAAGTTGTTTTATATTTTTTTAAAGAAACAAAACCAATTTCTTCATAAATAAGTTCCACACTCATATTGAACTTATCAAGAGCTACTTTCAAAACGTCAGTCGATGCTTTTGTTATTTCGGGACCTATTCCATCACCTTCTAGAACTAAAAATTTAAGATTTTTCATTAATAAATTTACCCTATATAATATGTAATATTCTTAAAAAATGATACAGATAAAACATAGTTTAAATGAATAAAAAAAATATTAATATTAAACATAATATACTCGAAAAATTTATCTGTCGTATTTATGAAAAGTACAATGTACCAAAAAAATATGCTTCTATAATTTCTAAAGGACTCGTGAGAGCAGATATTCGTGGGATATGGTCTCATGGTGTTGTTAGAGTACCAATATATTGTAAACGTATTGAAAAAAAAGTCGCTAATCCAAGGCCAAAAATAAAATTTAAAAAAATATCAAAAAATATACTTCACATCGATGGGGACAACTCTTTAGGCTTTGTCACATCCACGCTTGCAATGAAAAAGTGTGTTCAAATAGCTAAAAAGAACGGGGTAGCAATAGCTGGTATTCATAACAGTAATCATTTTGGGATGGCGGCTAATTACTTGGAAATTGCTGCGAAAAATAATTGTATTGCCTGGATGTTTACTTCATCTTCACCTGCTTTACCACCTCATGGAGCCATGGCTGCACATTTCGGCACCGCTCCATTTGCTTTTGGGGCACCAACAGCAAACAAAAACAAACCATTTATATTAGACATGGCCTGTTCAGCTGTTGCTCGTGGAAAATTGAAATTTGCGGCTAAAAGTGGAAAAAAAATACCATACGGTCTAGCTTTAGATAAATATGGAAAACCTACAAATGACGGTGCTAAAGCATTCGAAGGAATAATGTTGCCTTTTGGTGGTATGAAAGGAGCAGGTATTTCATGGATGATGGATATTATTGCGGGAATATTCACAGGAGGTTTTCATAGTGGAAATGTTAAAAATCAATTCGGAAATGATTTTTCAGGTCCTGCAAATGTTGGACATTTAATAATATGTTTAAAAGCAGATTTGTTTCAAAATAAAAAAAGTTTTCTCAATAAGATAGAGCTTGGAATTAGAAAAGTTAAAAAATTAAAAAAAGCAAAAAACTTTAACGAAATTTTACATCCTGGTGAACCAGAATATAGAGCAGAACGTAAAAACTTAAAAAATGGTATAGCAATACCATGTGAAGTAGCAAATGATCTTAAAGCGCTCAGTACAAAATTAAATATCAAATGCCCTTTTTAGTTTAAAGCAGCGGAGTGACCAGCAATTTTGCCAAAGACCGCTCCAGATGTAAGGCCACTTCCACCTGGATAATTAAAGTAAAATATACCTCCAACCATTTCTCCTGCAGCATACAGACCTTTAATTGGCTTCATTACTTTATTTAAAACCTGACAATTTTTATCAACTCTTAATCCTCCAAACGTAAATGTGATTCCACATGTTACTCCATAAGCATAAAATGGCGCTTGATCAATTTTATTTGCCCAATTTGTTTTATTTACTTTTAAACCTTCAGTACATTTTCCATCTTTAATTGTTGGATCGTATTTTATATCGTCTCTCACTGAATCATTAAATTCATTAATTGTTTTCAGTGCTTTGGAACTATTGACCCCAGCTAGCTTTTTAACTAACTCCTCTATAGTTTTAGCTTTAACCATTGTTGCAGATTTCACATCGTATTCAGGATAGAGCATGTGGCGAACTTTATGGTCAAATATTTGCCAACCAATTTGATTGGGTTGTTTAATAACTTCACGACCAAATTTTGCGTAAGTATAATTTCTAAAATCTTCACCTTCATCAACAAATCTTTCGCCATCAGCATTAATAACTATTCCCCATGGATAACTAATTTTTCTGTATTTATTACTAATTTTTAAATCGCTAAACTCTGGACCATTCATGTCATGAAAAACTGCATGACATCCTGACCAATTACCATATGGTGATGCTCCTATTTTCAATGCCATTGTTAATCCATCACCTGTATTGTGTTTTGTGCCTCTTACTTTTGCCATTTCCCAACCTGGCCCTAAATATCTTGTTCTCATCTCAGGACTAGATTCAAAACCACCACAAGCTAAAACAACTGAGTTTGCAAAAATCTTTAATGGTTTGTTTTTGTATAAAATTTCAACACCTTTAACGATATTATCTTCATAAATTAAATCAGTTGCTGCGGAGTCGTATTGTATTTTAATTCCATTTTTTTTTATGATTTTTACCATCGAGTCTATCAGTTTCTCCCCTTGCCCATTAACTTCTAAAGTTAAACCTCCCCAATATTTCATTACTCCATCAACCTTAAAAGATTGTCGACCTTCAATGGGGGTAAATTTTAAACCTTTTTTACTCAACCAACGGACAGTTTCAAAACTTTTAGAACTTAAAATTTTAGACAACTGCTTATCTGTTTTTCCATCTGTAACTTTTTGCATGTCTTTTAAAAAATCGTTTACAGTATATTTTCCATAATCAACGCTATTTGAATTTTTAAGGTTTGGAATTATTTTTTTTAAATCTGAAAACCCATTATATGCAAATCGGTATGCACCATTAGTATATCTGCTGTTGCCACCTTTCTCTTTTTTTGAAGCTTTCTCTAAAACTAATATTTTTTTTGCGCCATTATCTTTTGCTGATAAAGCTGCAGACAAAGCCGCGTTTCCGGCACCAATAACAACAACATCATAATTATTCATATAGTAATATTTAATGATAAAATTGATAATTTAAAGAGAAAATTTATTTTACAATATGAAACCATTAAACTAATTTGAAACTTATGTCAGAATTTCAAAATAAAAAAGATTTGAATTGGAGAGAAATATTAGAACCTGAGCAATATAATATTATGAGAGAGGAAGGCACCGAAAACCCGGGAAGCAGCAGTTTAAATCAGGAAAAAAGAAAAGGGACATATCATTGCGCAGCATGTGATAGCCCTCTTTTTGATTCTGAAAAAAAATATGAAAGCGGAAGTGGTTGGCCATCTTTTTTTGAGAGTAAACCTGATGCATTTGACACTAAAACAGATTATCATATAGGGTACGCAAGAACTGAGTACCATTGTAAAAAATGTGGAAGTCATCACGGGCATTTATTTGATGACGGCCCACAACCAACGGGTAAAAGATATTGTAATAATGGAAAGGCATTAAAATTTAAAGTTAAAGAATAATATGAATGAATTTAGGAATATAAGTAAAGTTGGTTTTATGAAACATAACGGGGGTTTAGAGTTTCGTAAAATCTCTGATGATGAGTATGAATTCAAAACTGAAATTCAAGATTACCACATAAATGCAGGTGGAGTAACCCATGGAGGCTTTATCATGTCAATGCTAGACTCTGGAATGGGAACTGCTGCACATCAGGTTATTGAAGGAAAAGCAGTCACCATAAGTTTAAATACAAATTTCATTGGAGGATCAAAAGCTGGCGATGAAATTATTGGATTTGCTAAAATTAAAAAAAAAACTCGATCATTAATCTTTATGTATGGTCATTTAAAATGTGAGGATAAATTATTAGCTAGCGCGGAGGGAATATGGAAAATAATATAGCCATATGAATGAAGATGGAGCAACAAAATCTCTTGCGAAATTTGCTGTAGAATTAGAATTTAATAAAATTCCAGAGAATATTTTAAATTATTTAAAACTTCTTTTCTTAGATGGCGTTGGGTGTTGTGTTCATGGCAATACTTTAGAGTGGACTAAAACTTTAAGAGAAGTTGTCACAAATAAAGAAGATATAAATCAATGTAGTATTATCGGCACGAATAAAAAGACAACCTTATTAAATGCAGTTTTAATTAATTCAACAGCGGGTCATGGCTTTGAGTCTGATGATATTCATAGAGAATCAATATTACATCCAAATTCAATTATAGTTCCCGTTTCAATTAACGTTGCGGAAAAAATAGGAAATATAAATGGTAAAAAATTCTTAACTTCTGTTGTTGCAGGTTATGAAGTGGCAACACGCATAGGTTCAGCTGCTGGTACAGAGCTTTTGCTTAGGGGTTTTCATCCCCAAGGAACTCATGGGACTATAGCTGCAGCAATCACCGCTGGAAAACTCATGGATTTTAGTACTGATCAGATGGTCCATGCAATTGGAATTGCTGGGTCTTTAGGTGCCGGCTTAATGGCTGCTCAAGAAGGTGCTATGGTAAAAAGGCTTCACTCAGGTAGGGCCGCCCAAGCAGGTGTATTAGCCGCACAGTTGTCTGCAAAAAATTTTACTGGAATACAAAACATTGTTGAAGCAGATTATGGGGGTTTCTTGTCAAGTTTCTCAGGAAAAAATGATTTTACGAGATCAACTAGAAATCTTTACAAAGAATGGGAGTGTATGAATACCGGTATCAAGCCATATGCCTCAGTCACAAGTATTCATACTGCTCTTGATTGTCTTAAAAATATAATGGAAAAAAATAATATTTCTGTAAAAAATATTAAAAATATCAAAGCTAAAATTAGTCACCCAACATACGTTCACTGTGCGTGGAACTATAAAAACCATAATATTACCTCTGCACAAATGAATATTTATTATGGTCTCGCATTAATTGCTCTCGAAGGTGAACTTTTTGTCAATCAATTCAGTAAAGATAAAATATCTAATCCTGAAATTTTAAATTTTATGAAAAAAATTACTGCCGAAGTTGATCCAAAAATTGAGTCATTGGGACACGAATTTAGACATATGGCCTCTATAGAGCTGACAACTAATGATAACAAAAAATTTAATCATACTGAAAAATATCGTAAAGGATCACCTGAAAACCCTCTTACAAAAGATCAGATAATTTCGAAATTTAAAACTTTAGCAGCTTACTCCTATGATGATACTAAAATCAATACGATCAAAGAGAAAATAGAGAATATTGAATTATCAAACAGAATTGAAAATTTGATTGATTGAAGCTTAATTTGATATTAGCTAGGCTGACATGTTTTTCTCCTCTTTTGACAAGTATCTTGTCAGATAAACCAATCCATACTTAACGATACCGCCGACTTTGACACACAGCCTTTAAACTCTAAATGTATTTATTTCTCTCAGAGCTAAACAAGAAATTCAATAAATTATATTTTATTATTTAAAATAATTTCAGAAACTAACTCTGAAGACTCATGAAAAGAAAAATGCCCTGTATTGTTTAAAGTTTTAAATGAATTTAGACCTAAGGATGTCATTGTTTTTTCTCTTTCTTTAATTTTAGACCAATCATATTTTCCGTAAATTAGTGACAAAGGAACGCTAATATCTTTGTAATTTTCTGCATGATTTGACCATGATTTAAAATTTTTAAAAACATTTCTTTCATGAAGTGTAAAATATTCTTTACTTAAAACTTCACATAAATTTTTAATATAACTAAAGGTAATTGACTTTTTATTATATACACCACCTCTCATGATAATCCATAATATAGGAATGCTTTCTAATTTGCTAAAGAAATACCCGATCCCAAAAGGTAACCTCATATGAAAAAATAAAAACTTAGAAATTAAATTTCCTCTGCTAACACCCTCTGCAAATTTACTATCGTAATCATAAGGGTTGAAACAAAAAATTTTTTTAATCCTTTCAGGAATTTTTTTTGCAATAGTAACGGCTAAAACTGCTCCAATAGACTCTCCGGCTATAGTTAAATCATCTAATTTTTGATTTTGAACAAAGTCACAAATTACATCAGTCATAAATTGTTGATCATAATTCGTATTTTTATTTATAGGTGAATGACCGTGACCAGGTAATTCAACAGAAAATACTTTAAAATGATTAGTTAATAAAGGTGTTAAATTATTAAAATATTCAATATTATTTCTTATTGTATGAAGCAATAGTATTGGCGGACCTTCACCTTCAATTTTATATCTTATAAAAGTGCCATCTTTAATTTTGAACTCATTCATGATTAACTAAATTTAAATTTATAATGCTTCAGCCCACTTTTTAATTTCTGTTATAACTTGTGACATTGTGCCTTCAAAACCGTGAAAATGTAATGGTCCGCATGGATTTCCAGATGATCCACCGCCGGAAATTGCAACTAATGGAAAACCCCTTTTTTTCGACAGACTTTTAATAGGTGAAAAAGGTGTAACTACACAACCATCTTTTTTGTGATGTATTATTAAAACTGGCACCGAAGTTTTTTTCAACATGTTCCTCATTGTAAATGGTGCTTTTACCTTTTGGCTAGTAGCAGTCAAAGACCCCATAACAACAATCCCTTTAACCTCATTATTTCCCAACATATTGGCGGCTGCAGATACTGAAACTGATCCACGACTGTGACCAATTAATATTGTAGGGAGGTTATTTTCTTTTTTTAAATATTTAATTAAATTAGAAATTTTTTTAATGTGATCTTTGCTTTTTCTATATTTTAAACTTATACCTTTCTTAATTTTAGGATTTGGAAATATATAATAATTCATTCCGGCCTGTTTAAATAACTTTCTCTCCCTTGCTAAAGGGTTTTGAGATTTCCCAACACCTTTTTTAATACCAGCTCCTCCAACAAAACCAATGACGTTTATTTTTGCATTTGGGTTCGTAAAAGCAAAAATAGGATTTTCAGAAACGGATTGTACTTTTATTTTTGCCGCATAAGTTTCAAATGAAAATAGTGAACATGTTATAAAGACAACCAGAATACTAATTTTTTTCATAAAAAAATTTTTATA
>Ga0066364_10000126_pt1 | contig 14023 bp, 14 predicted proteins | sample Knorr_S7_td_Surf_FD_70970 | JGI IMG/M metagenome (GOLD analysis project Ga0066364, IMG submission 70970) | Marine microbial communities from Southern Atlantic Ocean transect - Knorr_S7_td_SurfaceA_ad_6m_LV_A | ecosystem: Environmental > Aquatic > Marine > Oceanic | place: Southern Atlantic...
ATTTTACCTATATCAGAATATACTTTTTGTGTTGCTTTATCTCTAATGTGACAAGTATTAAATATAAAACAATCTGCTTCATCAATTTTATCTATTTGCTTAAATGATATTGAATTTAATAATTCTGAAATTTTATTTGAGTCATACTCATTCATTTGGCAACCAAATGTTTTTATATAAAACTTTTTAGATTTCATTTTTTTTTACAATATAATTCTAATCGATGATCAATTAATTCATAACCGTGTTTGTTTGCTATTTTTTTTTTTAATTTTTCAATATCATCATCAATAAATTCTATAATTTCTCCAGAATTTATATCTATTAGATGATCATGATGATTTTCCGTTGATACCTCATATCTTGCTTTACCTGCCTTGAACTCATGTTTATCAATTACACCATTTTCCTCCAACAATTTTACTGTTCTGTAAACTGTTGCAACACTTATTTTTTTATCTATCTTTGTTGCTCTATTATAAATCTCATCCACATCTGGGTGAAATTTTGTATCAAGAATTGTTTCTTCCAAAAGTCTTACAATTACTTTCCTCTGCTCTGTTAAACGTAGACCTCTTTCTTGACATGTTTTTTCTAAACTAATTGCAAATGGAGAAGCTTTTCTCATTATTTAAATTATATATTAGAATAAGGAATTGGAACAACTTTTTTTATTGGTTTTTTTGACAATATAAGATTTTTTAGGATTTTTTTATTATAAATCGTTTTAATCTTCAAACTTTGAAATTTCCGTGCCTCATGAACTGATAATTTATTTACTTTTTTTTTAGATAAATCAAATAACAAATTCTTATATCCTAATGTTAACAAAGCTTTATTGATTTTTATATTATTTAATTTTATGAGCTGATAGTTTGAAAAACCTAACAGTTTGCAACCAAAGAACATGGCAGTCATTTTCGCAAAAACAATGCTGTTTCTTATTGAGATTAGATTTCCTGGTCCAATATTTACAAATAAACAAAAAGTTTTATCAACTTTGATTTTATTTTTTTTTATAAAACTATAAAAAATATTAGATATGTTTTCAGATTTTTTTAACGTAAGTATTTTTTTATTGTATAATTTACCCTGTATTAAAAGTATTATATATTTTTGATCTAAAGAAAAATCTAAAAATATAAAATTTTTAGACAGCATTTAGCTTACGCTAAATTTATTTTTTTTGTTGGCAGTAATATTGATTTATCAAAATCTGTTAAAGAGTTCTGTTCAATAATTTTTTGTAAATAAAAAACATATTTATCTTTAATTTCTGAATATTTATCTAAATACTGTGATAATTTTATACCTGAAATTTCTATACCCTGAGCTCTCATTTTTTTTCTTTCTAGTCTCAGATTCTCATAGGATTTATGTGTATTTAAATTTTTTTTATAAGCTTTGACAGAAGCCCTTATAATATCGAATTTTGTAACCTTAAAAGTTTGGTCTTGATCTCTTTTCAACGGAACTAATCCAGATGTAGATGCCCAAGTTCTTTGTCCAAACAATGAATTTCCTTCCAAAGCAAACCTAGATGTTCCCCAGCCACTTTCATATGCTGCTTGAGCTATTGCCAAAGATGGAGGTATTATATCTACTTTACTAAGCAATGAGTCAAAATCTTTATTTTTAACTTTATAAAATTTAAATTTTTTTTCTAACCAAATCTGATCTGTTTTTGAAATATTTCTTGATTTCGACAAAAATAATATTTTCTTTCTTTCTGCAATTATGCTTTCATTTTCAGAAAGTACTAATGGTAAAACTATCTGAATAAATATTTTCTTTCTACTCTTAATACTATCAATTTCGTTTATACCCCTTGGTAGTTGAGTAAAAAAAACTGGTTTAACAGGTTTACCATCTCGTATTTCACTTAAATCATATTTCAACTCATTAAATAATGCCAAAACACTCCTTGCATGTGGTGTATTAAAACCTCTAGTATCTTTCTCCTCAAAAAAACGATCAGTATTATCCTTTTTGGAATCCTCAATTTTTAGTGACGCTATATCTTTTTGACTATACGTTGATTTAACTAATGCTGTATTTTTTTGAACAACTCCAGGCAATAAAACAAATGCAAAAATTGTAGCTACTAAACCGCCTGCTTGCAGAAGACTTGAATAAGCATCTTTTTTAATTTGTTCTTTTGAAATTTTTGGAGTTTCATCTTTTGGTATTTTGACACCGTTTCTTAATAATATTAACTCAATTTGCTTAGCAGTTAATTTTCTACCTTTTTGTTCATAATAAAGATACTCTTCAATTTCATATTTTTTTGCTGTTAAAATTAAATGATCAAGGTAATTATATTCTCTTTTAGTCATTAATATTAATTGCCTCCACCGAAATAACTTCGGGCACATAATGCTTAATCATTCTTTCTACGCCATGCTTAAGTGTAATTGTCGAACTAGGGCATCCAGCGCATGCACCTTTAAGCATTACTTCTGCTACACCATTTTTGAACGATTTTAATCTTATATCTCCACCATCCATCGCTACTGCTGGACGAATTTTTTCATTTAATACTTCTTCAATCCGTATTGATACATCGTCTGTAAATTCGGTTTCTTCTTCAAAAGTTAACGGAGTAAAATCCTTTTTAATATTTTTACTTAATAAGTCGAGAATATTTTGAGTTAGATCTTCCCATGAAGTATCCTTTGATTTACGTATTGATATGAAATTTTTATCTAAAAAAATTAATTCAATTTTACCAATGTTGAAGAGTTCATCAACCACACTGACAGTACCATCTTTTTTTTTAAATTCTTTAGAGCCTTGCGAAACTATAATTTTATCAAAAACAAATTTTTTTGTATCAGGATTGGGTGTATCTATTACATCTATCATATTGCTTAATTAGTATTTTTAAGCAGATTTTTCAATATCTATACAATCAAATTTATATCTTTTTCTTCCATTGAGCCAGGGACTAAAACTATAGGTATGGATAAGTCTTTCATTTTGCTTGATAATAGCGATTTAATTATAGGCCCCGGATTTTCGCCATCACCAGAGGTAGCTAAAACTAAAAATCTAATATTATTGTCTTCTTTTAATAATTTTAAAATTTCATCTTTTTTGTTTCCTAATTTTATAATAATTTCAGTATCTATGTTAAATTGTTCTTTAATAAGCTGTGCCCAATTTCTGCAAATTTTTTTAGCTTCACTAGTTTCTTCTTGTTCAATCAAATGCTCTACTTTAGACCATTGTGCATTCATTGCATGATCAACTACATATAGCATTGATAAAGTTCCATTTGTATTCTTAGCTCTTTGCGCAGCAAAATGAATTGCATTTTTTAATTCTTTACTGTCATCTATAACTACCAAAAATTTTTTTTTCATTGTGGTAATCCTACAATTTTTTTTATCTCCAAAATAGTTTTTTTTGCAATATGATTTGCTTTTTCAGACCCAATATTTAAAACATTTATCAATTCTTTATCATCACTACGATACTGTTTTATTTTTTTAGAAATTGGGTATATCTTTTCAACCAATAATTCTGATAAATCTTTTTTAAAATTAGAAAATGTTTTTCCGTTAAAATCGTTTAAAACTGAATCAAGGTTTTCTGATTTTAGATTAGAATAAATTTTAATCAAGTTTTGTGCCTCGTATCGTGTTGAATTTTTTTCAAATATATTTTCGGTGATTGGATCGTTATCAGTTCTAGCTTTTTTTATCTTTTGGACAATTTGATCTTTTGTATCCGTTAAATTTATTCTTGATAAATCAGATTCCTCCGATTTGCTCATTTTTTTACTTCCATCACGTAAACTCATAACTCTGGCAACATATTTTGGGATTATAGGTTCGGGTAGTACGAAATAATCATTATTATAATCACTATTAAACTTCATAGCTATATCTCTACATAGTTCTAAATGTTGTTTTTGATCATCGCCCACTGGAACATGTGTTGCCTTATAAATTAAAATATCTGCCGCCATTAAAATTGGATAAGTGTAAAGACCAACGCTTGCCTTCTCCTTATTAGATCCTGCTTTTTCCTTGAATTGTGTCATTCGGCTTAACCACCCAATACGAGCAATACAATTTAATATCCATGATAGCTCAGTGTGAGAACTAACTTTCGATTGACAAAAAATTGCATTTTTCTGAGTATCAATACCCGAGGCAAGAAATGAAGCAGCTGTGTTTAAAATATTTTCGTTTAAAATTTTTGGCTGTGTTTTGACTGTAAGAGCATGTAGATCAGCTAGCATAAAAAAACACTGAAACTCATTTTGCATAGCTACAAAATTTTTTACCGCACCTAAATAATTACCAAGGTGAAGATTGCCCGTAGGCTGAATACCAGATAAAACTCTTTTGTTGCTCATTTATAATTTTTTAACTTAAAATCTTTGATACTAAAAGCCTTAAACAACACAGACATAATAAAATAAACAAGAATTGAGTTACCCACTATAAAAAATAAATATAAAACTTTGGTTAAATCCCTTTTATTAAAATAATCTTCAAAATAAAAAAATTGATAGTAAAGCAAAGAACCCATGATTAGTGAACAGACAAAAATTTTAGCAAATCTTTCTATAAAAATTCTATCTGAACTATGAAAATTATCTATTTTTAAATTATATTTATAAATGAAAATGGCTAGCCAACAAGATATTGTTGTACCAGCTGCAATAGATAAAAATCCAAATTTTTTAAAATAAATTATACTTATCAGAATATTTGCTATCACTGTAAATACTGAAACTTTAAATGGGAACTTTGTATCACCTCTAGCAAAATAAAAATTTGAATAAAGCTTCAAAAGAGAAAAAGCAGGTAAGCCAAAACCAAAAATTACTAGCGCTTTTGAGGTATTTAAAACACTATTCTCGTTAAAAGAACCATAACCAAACAAACAAGATATTATTTCTTCAGCTCCAACAATAATACCTACAGCTGCTGGAGCAGATAAGAATACTGATAGTTCAATTGATCTATTTTGAATAAAAAAAACTTTTTCAGTTGTTTCACTTATAATAGTTTTGCTTAGCACTGGTAAAACTACTGTTCCAATAGCTATTCCTGAAATTGCCAAAGGCAATTGATAAATTCGATCAGCGTAATATAAATATGATACTGCACTTGATTGAAATGAAGCAATAATAGTTCCTACTAGAATATTTATTTGCATAATACCTGATGAAAAAATACTTGGTAACAATTTTGCAAAGAAATTTTTTAATTGATCAGTAAATTTTATTATTAAATTGATTTTTGGAATAAAGTACTTTTTGCAATAAATAATCAAAATTATCATTTGAATTAAACCTGCAAAAAAAACAGCAAGAGACATACTTTTAACAAATGATTCATTAAAATATTTTGCATAGAAGATAGAAAAAATTAAAAAAATATTTAAAACAATAGGAGCAGCAGCTGCTACTGCAAATTTTCCTTTTGAATTTAAAATCGCTGAAAAAAAAGAAGATAAAGAAACAAACAACAAGAAAGGGAAAGTAATTCTACTTAGATCTGTAGCTAATTTAAATTTTTCGGGTTCACTGGTAAAACCAGGTGAAATTAAAAAAATAAATCCTCCCATGAAAATCTCGGCAAAAATTGTTAGTGGCAAAAGTACAATTAATAAAAAATTGAAAACAGAATTAGTAAAGTTCTCTGATCGATTCTTCATACTAAGTTTTGTATAAATTGGAATAAATGCTGCATTAAACGTACCCTCAGCAAACAATCGTCTGAACGTGTTCGGCAATCGAAAAGCAACAAAAAATGCATCTGCTAATGACGATGTACCAATAAAAATTGCTATAAGAATGTCTCGAAAGTAGCCAAGGACTCTGCTGAGAAGGGTTAATGATCCAAATGATCCTACAGCTTTGAGAATATTCATATAATGTGTTTACACCTCATATCTTCTACATTATTACTCTTCCACTACAATATTGCGACAAAACTTTGTATGAGTAAAAAAAAAGAAACTATTGAGAAATATACTGATAAAGAAGCTTTAGATTTTCATATTCAGGGTAAGCCTGGAAAAATTGAAATAATCTCATCAAAACAACTGTCTACTCAAAGAGATCTCTCTCTAGCTTATTCACCAGGTGTTGCAGTCCCAGTGGTAGAAATTTCAAAAAACCCTCAAACCGCTTATGACTATACAAGCAAAGGGAATTTGGTTGCCGTCATCAGTAATGGTTCTGCGATTTTAGGATTAGGAGATCTTGGCGCTCTCGCATCTAAACCTGTCATGGAAGGTAAATCAGTTTTATTCAAAAGATTTGCCGATATTGACTCAATTGATATTGAAGTAGACTCAAAAGATACAGAGGAAATTATTAAAACCATTAAAAATATTGCGTGTTCATTTGGAGGTATCAATTTAGAAGACATAGGAGCGCCTGAGTGTTTTATTATCGAACAAAAATTAAAAGAGTTAGTTGATATTCCAATATTTCACGACGACCAACATGGAACTGCAATTATTACAACCGCAGGACTGATAAATGCACTAGATATATCGGGCAAATCTATAAAAGATGTAAAGATTGTTGTTAACGGGGCTGGCGCTTCGGCAATAGCATGCACCGAATTATTTAAAAATTCAGGCGTGCCTAACGATAACGTAATTATGTGTGATAGAAAGGGTGTGATATATCATGGAAGACCCGGTGAACTAAGTCAATGGAAATCTAAACATGCAATTGATACAAAAAGCAGAACGCTTGAAGAAGCTATTAAGAATGCTGATGTAGTCCTAGGTTTGTCTGCTGCTGGTGCAATTACTCAAGACATGGTCAAATCAATGGCAAAAAATCCAATTATATTTGCTTGTGCTAACCCTGAACCAGAAATAAGACCAGAGAAAGTTCTAGAAGTAAGAAGTGATGCAATTATTGCTACTGGTAGATCAGATTATCCAAATCAAGTAAATAATCTAATTGGCTTTCCATACATTTTTAGAGGTGCCCTTGATGTTCAAGCAAAAACAATCAACGAGGAAATGAAAGTTGCAGCTGCACAAGCGATTGCAAGGCTTGCAAGAGAGGATGTTCCTGACGAAGTTGTTGCAGCTTATGGAGGAGATAGACCTCATTATGGAAAAGATTATATTATACCCTCAACTTTTGATCCAAGACTGATAACCACAATACCTACGGCTGTAGCAAAGGCAGCCATGGAAAGTGGTGTTGCACAAAAACCAATACAAGATTTTGATCAATATATTAATGAGTTAGAAGCTCGGTTAGATCCCTCTGTAGGAATCATGCAAGGTATTAATTCAAAAATAAAAAAGTCAAAAAAAAGAATAGTCTTTGCAGAAGGTGAGGATGAAGAGAGTCTTAAAGCTGCAGTTGCTTTTAAAAATTATGGTTTAGGTGAGCCTATTTTAATAGCAAATAAAGAAAAGTTAAAAAATTCATTAAAAAAAATAGGATTAGACGAGAATTTCAAAATTCAAATTACAAATTCAACTGATAAAAATAAATCTGAAAAATATAAAAATTATTTATATGAAAAGCTTCAACGAAAAGGAACTTTGGAAAAAGAATGTGATAAAATGGTTAAGTCAGACCGAGTAACTTGGGGATCATGCATGGTCGCGTGTGGAGATGCGGATGGTATGGTTGCAGGTAATACTCGTCACTTTTCGGCTACTGTTGACAAACTTACACAATCTGTCGGTACTAGAGAAAATGAAATCCTTTTTGGCCTATGCCTTTATGTTACAAAAGGAAAAACAATATTCATAGCTGATACAAATGTAATTGAATATCCAACATCAGAGGAACTAGTAAAAATATCTATCTCAAGCGCCAGAATAGCAGAAATGTTAGGCTTTGATCCTAAAGTTGCTTTATTATCTCATTCTACGTTTGGTCAACCAGAGACTGATAGAACTAAAAGAGTAAGACAGGCTATCGATATGCTTCAAAAGAAAAAAGTTAAATTTTTATTCGATGGTGAAATGCAGCCAGATGTTGCTTTAAACCCGAAATTTAAATCAGCTTATCCTTTTTCTAAAATTGTAGGTAATGCAAATGTGTTAATAATGCCTTCCATTCATGCAGCTGCTGTGTCAACAAAAATGTTAAAAGAATTAGGTGGTGGAAAAGTAATTGGACCGTTGCTTATAGGGCTGGCCCAGCCGATAGAAGTTGCGCCTCTAAGATCATCTAGTTCTGAAATATTAAATCTTGCTTCTATCGCCGCTTACTCTTCCGAAGTAATTAAATATTAATTAGCAATCCTTTGATTGTTAGATAGATCGTCCTTAAGAAAAATACTTGGAATGACATTTGAAACTCCTTGCACCGACTTTGCTTCATTAATAACAATTTTTCTCTCTTGCTCATTTCGTGCAATTCCAAAGATATATAAATTTTTATTAATAGTAGTAAAATTAAAATTATTTGACTTAATATTATTGTTTGCAACAATAGCTACTTTAAATTGTGAGGTTATAAGCAAATCTTTAGCTTTATCTTTCCAAGAGGATTGATCATCGACTTTTATAATATTTTCTACAGATCTCACTCCATCAGTTTCCCATGCAATTTTTGTCATTTGTATTTTTTCTTGTATAGTATCAACGTTGCCCTTCAACAAGATGCGTCCATCTATTGATTTAGAACTGATTTTTAATAAGTATTTCTCATCGACTTGAGATATTTTAAATAAAAATTTCTTTTCAATAACACTATCATCAACTATTCTGCCTAAAGATCTTGGGTCATCTGCAATCTCAACACTCGTCTTTACAATACCAACAGTAGAAACTCCTACAATTGGAACACAAGCGTGTAAAAGTAAGAACAATAATGAAATTAATAAAAATCTATTCATTAAAATTAATTACTTTCTGATAAATTATCTTTTTACTTATTTCCAGTTTTTTTGAGAGATATTCAGCAATATTTTTAGAGCTCATTTTGCCAATAAGTAAACTAATTTCTTTGTCAACATCAATATCACTCGCTACCTCAATTAAATTATCAACAACTAATGTCATTTCTCCCTTAAAATTATTCTGAATATATTTTTTTATATTAGTCATAGTGTCTCTAATATAAGTTTCATGAACTTTTGTCATCTCGCGAGCAATTAAAAAGTTAGATTTTGGAAAAAATTTTGTAAGATAGTCCGAGTTTTTTTCGAGATCTCGAGCTGGCATAAAAAATACTAAAGTTGCTTTTATCAATTTAATTTTAGATAAAAAATTTTCAATTTCGTTATTTTTTTTTGGGAAAAAACCACAAAAGTAAAAATTATCCATAAAACCTGAAACTGAAACAGCAGATAAAATTGCTGAAGCACCAGGAACAGGTATTACTTTAATACCATGATCGTGACATTTAGATATTAAACTTTTTCCTGGATCACTTAAAGTAGGAGTGCCTGCATCTGAAACCAATGATATAATTTTCTTGCATTTAAGATCATCTATTATTCTTTGTATTTTATTTTTTTCGTTACTGATATGAAAAGAAATTAATTTTTTTTTTATATTATAAAAATTTAGTAATTTAGATGTTACTCTAGTATCCTCACATAATATATAATCAGACTCAGATAAAATTTTCAGAGCCCTATTTGATATATCTTGAATATTGCCTATAGGTGTCGAAATTACGTATAATGAATGATGTAATTTTGGAAAATGATAATTCATAAATTTAACAAATATTGTATTTATGTATAACTGTTCGTAAAAAAATGAAAAAAATTATAATTTTAATTTTATTAATTTTATCTCTAAATAGTAAAGTTTATGCGAAATCAGAACTAAAATTAGGAGCGTTATTGCCATTAAGCGGCGAACATGCAATCTTAGGTGAAAACATATATAAAAGCATTTTAATAACAATATTTGAACTTGAAAATTTAAGAATAAAAGTAATTCCATTAGACACACAAAGCACAAAATCAGGTACGAAAATAGCTTTTCAAAAGGGATTGCGTGAACAAGTAGATATTTTTATAGGGCCAATTTTTTTTGATAATTTATCAGAAATAAAAGAATTAGAGGGTTTTAAGGACAAGATTTTTTTCTCATATAGTAACAATGAAAATAATAATTTACCAAATGTCATAAACTTTGGTATCAACCTTAGCTCTCAGATTAATGCCTTAGAAAAAGTTTTTAACCAAAATGAGAGGTATATTTTTTTTGGAGATAGCAGTAATTTTACAAATAAAGTTTTAGAAAAGGTTAAGAAATTTAAATCCAAAAGAGCTCGAACCGTAATTTATAAAAATTTTAAGGATATTGATACAAAAACAAAGCAAGTAACTAATTTTAATTACAGAAATAAGAAACATATTAGAGAAATTAAAAGATTAGAAAAAATTCAAAAAGAAAAAGAAATTGAAAAAACAGAGGATGCTACACTTCATGCTAAATATATCGAAAATATGAAAAAACATGATACACTTGATAAAGTAAAATTTAGAAAAGTTTTTTTATCCTCTTATAATGAAGAATTAATAGCTGCTATGTCTTATTTTGATTTTTATGATGCAAATTATAAAGACGTTCAGTTTATTACTTTAAATTTATGGTTTGAGAAAAAATATTTAAACGAACCGTCATTTGAAAATATAATTTTCCCATCTATAAACTATAAAGCTTACCAAGAGCTGAATGAAAAATATCAAAAAAATTTTAACAGAGATATTTATCATTTAGAAGTTCTTACATTTGATATGATACCTTTAATTGCATCAACTTGGTTTAATTCAAAGGATAGAAAGTTAAAAGCTTCAAATTTTAATGGCTCATACAAAGGGAAGACTGGAAATTTTTCAATAAAGGAAAATAGAGCTAATCGAGATTTAATTCTTTATAAAATTATGAATAAAAAATTTAAGAAAATTTAAAAAACTTTTTTATTTGAATAAAAGCTTTATAACGATGTGATATTTGATTTTTTTTAAATTTAGATATCTGAGCAAAAGTTTTCGCATAACCCTTTGGAACAAAAATAGGATCATAACCAAAGCCTTTTTTTCCTCTAGCCGGAAAAGATAAATTGCCTTCTATCTTACCTTGATATTCAAAACTACTACCATCTGGTAAAGCAACTGATATCGCACATACAAACCTTGCTTTTGAGTTCAACTTATTTTTTTTTTTTAATAAATTATAGATTTTCTTTATTGCATTATTAAAATTCTTTGATGGCCCAGCCCATCTTGCAGATAAAACTCCAGGTCTTTTATTTAATGCATCAACCTCTAAGCCCGAGTCATCAGATATACATATTAGACCAGTCTTTTTTGCTGCAAAGGATGATTTAATTTTAGCATTTTTCTTAAAGGTTCCTCCGTTTTCAACAGGTTCTCTTAAATTAAAATCTTTTGGTTTATAATATTTTATATTTTTTGGTAAAATTTCCTTAAGTTCTATAAATTTTCCCGGATTGTTTGTTGCAATTAAAATTTTTTTTGCTTTTTTTAGAGAATAAAGTTTATGCACCTAATATTTCTTTTTGTTTTTTGATTAAAAGTTGAATGGACTGTTTAGACAATTCTAGCATGTTAGTTAATTGTTTTTCAGAACAGGTTGTCTTTTCACCTGTCATTTGTAGCTCTATAATTTCGTTTTTTTCGTTCATAACAAAATTAGCATCTACATCAGCAGTGCTGTCTTCTTGATAATCAAGATCAACAAGGATATCGCCTGTTACAATACCGCAACTTATTGCTGCCACATGATTTTTAATTGGGTTTGTGTTTATTATTTTCTTATCTTTTAAAATATCTATACATTGTTTTAAAGCTACAAATCCACCTGTGATGGAAGCAGTTCGTGTTCCTCCGTCAGCTTCAATCACATCGCAATCTATAGTAATCAAGTTTTCACCAAGTAAGTTAAGATCAATGCTCGCTCTTAATGACCTACCAATTAATCTTTGAATTTCCGATGTTCTTCCCCCAATTTTACCTGCTGAAGCCTCTCTTCTCATTCTTTCATTAGTTGATCTTGGTAACATACCGTATTCTGCAGTTACCCAACCGTTTCCACTTCCTTTCAGCCACCTTGGGATCTTGGTATCATAAGATGCTGTGCAAATTACCTGCGTATTTCCAAATTTTATTAAACACGAGCCATCAGCGTTTTTGAGATAATTTGGTATTATTTCAACTGGCCTTAATTCTGAGTTTTTACGATTATTTCTCATAAAGTCTTGGAATTTATTAATCTATCACTATATAGCTTGCAAACATATTATTTTATGAGTGAAAATAAAGAAGAGTTTAAAAGCGAAGATTTAAATGAATCTGAAAGCATTACCCAAAATTCTGAGCAAACCAAAGAAAAAGAGTCCACTGATATTGATCAAAATAAAGAAAGCTTAGATGCAAAATTAAAAGAATTGAATGACAAATATTTAAGATTATTAGCTGAAAATCAAAACTTAAGAAAAAATCATGATCAAGAGAAAGAAGACATATTAAAATATGGATCTTTTACCTTTGCTCAACAAATTTTGACTTTAACCGATAATTTAGATCGTGCATTTCAAATATTTAAAGATGACGAAAAGTTTAAAAAAGACGAGTTTAAAAATATTCTAAATGGTATTGAGATGATTGAAAAAGAGCTATTGGGAACTCTCGAAAAAAATTCTATTAAATACATTGATTGCATAAATAAACCTTTTGATCCAAACCTTCATCAAGCTATTGGTGAAAAGGATAGTGAAAAAGAACCAGGAACAATATTAGAAGAAATGCAAAAAGGTTACCTAATGCACGACAGACTATTGAGACCATCAATGGTTTATGTGTCAAAAAAAGCAAAAAAATAGAGCTTTTTAAGCATAAATTTTTTAAATTAACTGTCTTGCAATTAAAAAAAGTGTCCCCATATCAAGATCATTAGAGAAAAGGAGACTATAAAATAATGTCTAAGATTATAGGAATAGATTTAGGAACAACAAATTCATGTGTTGCCATTATGGATGGCAAAGAGTCGAAAGTTATTGAAAATACAGAAGGGGCTAGAACAACTCCTTCCGTCGTAGCTTTTACAGAAACAGAAAAACTTGTTGGAGCTTCAGCGAAAAGACAAGCAGTAACTAACCCAGAAAATACTTTTTATGCCGTAAAAAGATTAATTGGCAGAAAGTTTGATGGTGCTGCTGTAAAGAAAGATATAGATGGATTACCTTATAAGGTAATCGCTGCAGAAAATGGAGACGCTTGGGTTGAATCTAAAGGTGAAAAATACTCGCCAAGTCAAATTTCGGCGTTTGTTTTACAAAAGATGAAAGAAACTGCAGAAAAATATTTAGGTAGTGAAGTTAAAAAAGCGGTTATCACAGTTCCGGCATATTTTAATGACTCACAGAGACAAGCTACGAGAGATGCAGGAAAAATTGCTGGATTGGATGTTGAAAGAATTATAAATGAACCAACTGCTGCTGCATTAGCTTATGGACTAGACAAGAAAAAAGCTAAAACGGTTGCTGTATATGATTTAGGAGGAGGTACGTTTGATGTCTCCATTCTTGAATTAGGAGACGGAGTATTTGAAGTTAAATCAACAAATGGTGATACAACTCTTGGCGGAGAAGATTTTGATGCCACTATTGTAGACTACCTTGCAAGTGAATTTAAAAAAGATAATGCAATTGATCTTAAAGAAGACAAACTTGCATTACAAAGATTAAGAGAAGCAGCTGAGAAAGCTAAAATTGAGTTATCCTCTTCAACACAAACAGAGGTAAATCTCCCATTTATAACTGCAGATAAAACTGGTCCAAAGCATCTTAATATAAAATTAACAAGGGCTAAACTTGAGTCACTATGCGCAGATTTAATCGAAAAAACAATTGAGCCATGCAAGACAGCCTTAAAAGATGCTGGTTTATCCGCTGGTGAAATTGGAGAAGTTATACTTGTTGGAGGTATGACTAGGATGCCAAAAGTAATAGAGACTGTAAAAAACTTTTTTGGTAAAGACCCGAGTAAAAGTGTTAACCCTGATGAAGTTGTTGCAATGGGTGCAGCAA
>Ga0066364_10000129_pt1 | contig 13956 bp, 13 predicted proteins | sample Knorr_S7_td_Surf_FD_70970 | JGI IMG/M metagenome (GOLD analysis project Ga0066364, IMG submission 70970) | Marine microbial communities from Southern Atlantic Ocean transect - Knorr_S7_td_SurfaceA_ad_6m_LV_A | ecosystem: Environmental > Aquatic > Marine > Oceanic | place: Southern Atlantic...
CGGGTGCTTTAAACAAATTTTTTGCTTCAGCAATTGCTAAAACAGACAATCCACCAGGCATATTATTAGCAACAAAATTTGTACCTTCAACTGGATCGACAGCAATGTCTAACCTAGGACCATTCCTATTACCAAGCCTTTCACCTATATATAACATTGGTGCTTTATCTAGTTCACCCTCACCTATAACTATTTCACCATCAATTGGTAATTTATTAATCTCTTCACGCATTACATCAACTGCAGATTTATCAGCAGCTATTTTATCTTTTTTACCAATATATTTGTATGAGGAAATTGCTGCAAGTGATGTAACATTTAAAAATTTTTTAATTAAGTTAGTATCAATTTTCATAAAACAAGTTCATTATTTAATTCAATAAAGAATGTCTCTAAATCCAGATTATATTTAATTACATTTGATAATTTTTTATTAAATATGTTGGAATATTCTAAATACTTCGTACTTTTTTTTTGTATGTATTTTTTTCTTATAAAAATTTCTAAGTATAACTTAATTTCACTAACATTCATTTGATTAAATTTATATAGTGATTTATTTACAATTTTTCCTAAAACATCTTCTATAGTTACGCTTTCAAGAACCATTTCATTTTTATTGCAGAAATTAAACAAATTTAAATAATCATTTGGTGTAAGATATACAAATTTAAAATCGTTGTTTAATTTATCAAAAATATCACTTTTGTGAATTTGGTTTACAATTTTAGGTATAAATATTTCATTTAATGTAAGTTTAAATTCTATGCACCTTGATTTTAGAGTTTCTAAAATGAATTTTGAATTATCTTGAATTATAATAAATTGAACATTATAATTTGGCTCTTCTACAAGTTTAAGTAAAGAATTTGATGCATTAATTGTAAGAGACTCCGCATCGTCAATTAAAACTATTTTTAGATTGTCGTCAAATGAGGACTTATTAATAAAACTATATAACTCTCTAATTTGTGATATTTCTATAAATTTTTTATCTTTTTTTTTATATATATTAAAAAAATTTGGATGAGTTTTATTCTCTACTAAATTAAATGATCTGTTATTATCATAAATTAATTTTTCATTTATATCATATGGATTTAACTCATTTTTTGAAAAAATAAAATTTATAAAATGTGAAGCCAATAATGATTTACCTATTCCTTTTTTTCCTGAAAATAAAATTTTGTTTGGTAAATTTTTTTTATTATATATTGAGGCTAATAAATTAAATTCCTGATCATAACCGTGCAATATATTAGGCATAATTTATATTAATTTATTTATTTTATTTATAACAATAGTTTTATTTTCTTTTAATGATTTATTAGAGTCAACTATAGTCACATTTTTTTTGTTTTTTAACAATTTTAAAAAACCTTTTTGTACTTTATTATAAAATTTTGATTTAAAATAGTCATATCTATTATTATTTAATCTATTCTTTAATCTTGTTTTTAAATTTTTTTCATTGACTAAATGCAGAAAAATATGGGTAGGTTTATATTCTTTTACAATGTAATCATTAATTACTTTTACAAAATTTTTATTTATTCCCATTCCATAACATTGGTATGCAATTGTAGAATATATGTATCTATCAATTAAAATTATTTTTTTTTTGTAATTTTTTGAAATTATATTCTTTATATTTTCATTCCTAGCTGCAACATAGAGTAATAAATCTGTGTATTTGTCAAATTTATTACTTTTTTTTAAAATTATTTTTCTTATAATTTCAGAATTTTTTGACCCTCCCGGTTCTCTTAATCTTATAAATTTTTTATTTTTTTTTTTTAAATGTTTAATTACATTAGTAATTTGAGTAGTCTTTCCTGAACCATCAATACCTTCGAAAATTATTAAAGGTTTTTTATACATCACCCCAAATTAAATAATTAATTGAGCTTATAATCCTAGCGAATATATTTAGTCTTTTCACGTCTTTAAATGCTAAAAGATCATGCTCCTCAATAAAATCATCTTTGTAATAAATTTTTAGCTTTCCAATTACATCATCCTTTTTAATTGGTGCATGAACTGGCCCTTCATAATTTATAACAGCTTTTAAATATTTTTTTCTTGCTTTGGGAATTGTTTTAAAGATATCATTTTGGATATAAACAGGTACGTTCTTTTGCTTACCTTGCCAAATATTTATATAGCCAATTTCTTCATTTTTCCCAAATAATCTTATAGTATCAAAATTAGTTAAACCGTATGTCAACAATTTTGCTGACTGTTTAGATCTAGAACTCTTTGATTTAAATCCACTGCCTACAGCAATTAGTCTTCTTTCTTTCCTTTTAATAGTCGATGCCAACGAATATTGCTCTACAGCCAAATAACCCGTCTTAATACCATCTGCACCAAAATTTTTATATAGCAGTGGATTTCTATTTCCCTGTGTAATTGGATCGCCACCAGTTCTGGACCATGTAAATTCTTTTTCCTTGTACATTTCATAAAATTCTGGGTAGTTCTTAATTAAATAATTAGACATAATTAATATATCTCTTACTGTTGAATAATTATCAGGATCATTTATTCCAGATGAGTTTGAAAAATTGGTATTTTCCATGCCTATCTCAATAGCTTTAGATGTCATCATAATTGCAAATTCGTCCTCGGAACCGGCGATACCTTCAGCTAATGCAACACAAGCATCATTTCCAGATACAATAATTATACCTTTAAGTAAATTTTCAACAGTCACTTCATCATTGACCATTATAAACATTGAGGAATAACCTGATTGAGATAATCTCCAAGCATTTTCAGAAATTATAAATTTATCGTCTAATGATAAATCTCCTTTTTTAATTAAATCGAAAGCAATAATCGTTGTCATGATTTTCGTCATAGATGCAGGATAAATAGACATATCAGCTTCTTTCTCATATAAAATTTTTCCAGACAGATAATCTTGTAGAATTGCAGTTTTTGCGTCAATATCAAAATTCGCTTTAGAAATGTTATTAAAACATAGGAAAAAAAAAATTATAAATATTTTTAGCTTCATACTTTTATAATCTCTATATTTTCAAAATTTAGATTCTGCAACTTATTGAAAGTTTTTTGAATTGACAATAGATCTTTGAAAGGCCCTAAATATACTCTAAATTTAGTTTCAGAAATCTTATTAATATGAACATTTTTTAAATCCAACTCAATTTTAACTCTTTTTTTTAAGGAGGTAGCACTGTCAATAAAGTAAAAATCAGCTAATTTGATAACATATCTAAAATCTTTCTTTTTATTTTTTTGATTGTGATTTTTACTATCTGAATTCAAATCTTTGACACCAATTTCATCAACAGGTGCTTTCTCTGCAACTACTCTCTCCTCTTCAAAAGTTTTTGCTTTTTTTGCAACAAATGTTGAATTTTTATCAATTTCTATAATACTTGTGTATGGTTCATTAATATCAATTTCTATAAGGCTCGCTATACGTTTAGAAATAACAGCATTATAAAAATCTGGATAAATAGATTTCTCACCAACTTCTGCAATTGTACTTTTATTGTTTAATAAATTTACAATTTTAACGCTGGTTCTTGGTTTTAAGTTTTTTTGAAAAATTATTAGCGACCTGTCATCTATTCGTTTTGTTACTATTTCAGAATTTAATTCATTATCATAAACTAATGAAAATCCCGAGTTTGAAAATACCTCTTTAAAACTTACATCAACTTTTTTTTCAACTGGTGCACAAGAGTACATAAAAATTAATACAAAAAATATTATTATTTTATAGTTCATTTTCAAAATTGTTTTTTAATGTGCAAACAGCCAATGCAAATCTTAATGATCTATTCCATTTTAAAATTAATTCATAATTATCAAAAACTATATATGCTGGTCTTAAATTGTTTGCATCTTTAATTATATCTTTATCAGGGGTTACGATAGCAACCTTATAACTGTCATCTATTGCGAGCTTATCTATATTTTTAATAAATTTTTTATAATATTTATATTTTTTTTTATATTTTATTTTTTTTGCTGACGTATTTAAAAATTTTAACGGAATATTGTCTTTTAATTCTATTTTTTTAAAACAAGGGAAATTTTTCTTCCATCCAATTTTATTAATATAATTTGCTGCAGATGCAAAGGAATCATTACTTGATTTTAAATCTATAGATGAATTTTGATCGTAATCTATTGCATATCTTTTAATCGTTGAGGGCATAAATTGAAAATTTCCGTACGCTCCAGCCCAAGATCCATATAGTATTTCATGATCTATTAATTTATTGTCAATTAATTCTAGAATAATTAATAATTCATTACTAAAAAATTCACTTCTTCTTTTATCAAAACTAAGTGTTGCAAGAGAAGATATTATATCCATTTTGCCCAAATAGTTTCCATAGTTTGTTTCAATACCCATTAATGCGAGTAACAACTCTTTCTCTACAGAAAATTCATTCTCTACTTTATTAATTAATTTAATATTTTTTTTATAAATTTTTTGACCATTTATAATTTTTTTTTTATTTACTCTTTTGGTAATATAAGTGTTTGTATCCTCATAAAATTCTGGCTGATACCTATCATATTTTATAACATTTGGTAAAAACTTTGCTTTATATAAGACATTATCTACAGTTTTTTTAGATATACCATTTTTAATCGCTTTATTAGAAAATTCTTTTAGCCAATGCTCAAAATCATCATTTGCATTTGCTGTAAAGTAATGAAAAAAAAATATAATAATTAAATATTTAATTTTTTTCATATAAATCTTTTAAATAAATAAATACAGCAATCCAAATTAAAATAAAACTAACTAACTTATCTAAATTTAAGGGTTCATTATACATATAATAGCCTAATAAAAACTGTAAAGTTGGGGTTATATAAAAAATCATACCAGTTGGACCTAACCCACATAGTTCGACACCTTTAACATAAAGAAATAAAGGAATCACAGTCATTGGTCCCGCCATCATAAAGATTACCATCAAACCAGGATCAGAAATTGTAAAATCGTTATAATTATTTTGTGAAATAAAATAAAAAATAATTAGTACAAATGGTACTAGATATAAACTTTCAACTAACAAACCTATGTCGGTATCAATTAAAACTTTTTTTTTTAGAAGATTGTAAATACTCCAACTTATTGCAACAATCAAGCCAACCCATGGAATATTTTCAAAATTAGTTAATAAGAGATATAAAATAGATACCAAAACTATAAATACAGAAAAAAACCCTTTTTTTGAAAGTTTTTCTTTATAAAAAAAATATCCAAAAAAAATACTAATTATTGGCATTATAAAATATCCAAAACTTGCGTCTATTACTTGATTATTCCAAACGGCATAAATCCATGTAGACCAATTAGTAAAGATTAATAATCCAGAGACAAAAAGTATAAATAATTTTTTTTTAAAATTAAATATTTCTTTTATTTTAAACCATTTAGAGAAAATTAGAGTTGTGATTAGTAAAGTAACAGTTGTCCATATACTTCTATGTACAACAACTTCTATAGGGCCAGCATATGCGATAAATTTAAAATATATAACTCCTAAAAAACCCCACCAAAAAGATCCAAGACTTGTAAGTATTATTCCTTTATTAAAGCTATTCATGATAAACATTTATTAATTCATTAAACCATTTTGTTGTTGAAATAAATATTAATAATTATAAAAGCATAATCATGGAGAGATGGCTGAGCGGTTGAAAGCACCGGTCTTGAAAACCGGCAAAGGGGCAACTCTTTCCTGGGTTCGAATCCCAGTCTCTCCGCCATAAGATTATTAAAATTTTTCGAATTTATTTAAAATAAAAGCGTCGATATTTATATTTTTTAACTTTTTTTTAACTAAAATAAGATCTTCATCACTCAGATTAACTAGTAAATCTAAATTTTTTAATTGTTCAAAATTTAACTCGTTAATTACAGAGTCAACAAAATTTGACATTAAAATATCCATCTCTTTTGTACCTCTATAATTTGCTCTATAAATAATTTTATTTTTAATTTCTTCTTTATTTGATGTCATAGATATATAATTATAACATGTCAGGAATTGATTTTTTATTATCAAGTATTAATACCATAGATGGTGTTGGAACAAAAACCTCAAATTTATTAAAAAAAAAGAATATAAATACAGTATTTGATATCCTTTGGTCTCTACCAAGAAATACAACCGATCGTTCAAATTTAGTAAAAATTAATCAGTTAAAAATAGGCGCAATACAAACAATAACTGTTAATGTAATAAAATATAATTTTCCGCGAATTAGAAGACTTCCTAATAAGGTAAATTGTGAGGATGAAACTGGAAAATTAGATTGTATTTTTTTTAATAGTTTCGAAGGTTATATAAAAAAAATTTTACCATTAAATACGCAGGTTACTATTAGCGGTAAAATTGGTTATTACAATAAAAAATATCAAATAACTAATCCAACTTATATTTCAAACGACGTCAATCAAGTAAAGAAAATTTTTTCTAATTATAATCTTACTGAGGGCTTAGGTGAAAAAAAATATAAAAAAATAATTAGTAAAATTTTAACTGAAATTCCTGAATTAGATGAATGGTTAAGTGACGAGATGCAAAAAAAATTTGAACATATTTCATGGAGGAAAGCTATTCTTGAGCTTCATAATCCAAAAAATGTGAAAAAAAACGGAAATTATTTAGATAGATTAATTTTCGATGAAATAATGTCAACTTTTTTAATTAATTCTAAAATAAGGAAAACTGTTAAAAAAGTGAAAAAAATTAAAAAAAAATTTGATGATGGCCCTATGAATAAAATCCAAAAATCCTTAAATTTTAATTTAACTAATGATCAATTGGAAGCAATAGAGGACATTGGAAAAGATTTAAAATCAAATCAAAAAATGTTTAGATTGCTACAAGGCGATGTAGGTAGTGGTAAAACTCTTGTTGCACTAATTTCGAGTTATAATGTTATTTATAGTGGCTTCCAAGTAGCATTAATGGCACCAACAGAAATTTTAGCAAACCAACATTTTAACCTAGCAAAAAAAATATTTGACGAAAAGGTCAATTGTTCCTTACTAACAAGCAATACTTCTTATAAAGAGAGAAAAAAAATTATTGATGATTTAGAAAATGAAAGAATAGATATTTTATTTGGAACACATTCTCTATTTCAAGATAAAATAAAATTTAAAAAGCTTGGTCTTATAGTAATCGATGAACAACATAAATTTGGTGTGAAACAAAGAAAAAGATTATCAGATAAAGGTGGTAAGGATTGTGATGTTTTAGTTATGTCAGCAACTCCAATACCAAGAACAATGACCATGACTATCTTTGGAGATATGGATACATCAATAATAAAAAATAAACCGAAATACCGCAAAAGCGTAATAACCTATAGTAAACCTGAAAATAAATTAAACGAAATAATTAGCTTTACAACAAAACAAATTAAAAATGGAGGACAAATATTTTGGGTTTGTCCATTAATTGAAGAGTCAAAAAAATTAGATCATCAATCATCTATAAAGAGATATGAATATTTAAAAAAATTTTTCAAAAATAAAATTGGTCTTTTGCATGGTTTAATGGATAAAGAAGATAAAGAAATAATCCTAAACGATTTTTTAAATAAAAAAATTGATATTATTGTTTCCACAACAGTTATTGAAGTTGGTATAGATTTTCCAAATGCAAATGTCATCGTTATAGAAAATGCTAATAAATTTGGTTTATCCCAGTTACATCAATTGAGAGGTAGAGTTGGCAGAGGTTTACGAGATTCTTATTGTATTCTAATGTTTAAATCACAATTAAGTAAAAATGCTATTAAAAGAATTAATATATTAAAAAAAAATGATGATGGTTTCAAAATATCTGAGGAAGATATGAAATTAAGAGGCTATGGAGATCTTCTTGGATTTAAACAAAGTGGATTAAAAAATTTTAAACTTGCTGACCCAGTTAAAAATGAAGAACTATTTTATCTAGCAGAAAAAGAAATCAAAAAAATAGAAAAATATAATTTTAATATTGATAAATATAAGCCTTTGTTAAAGCTTTATGACAAGGCTGATATATTAAATGATTTAGTTTAACTTTTTTTTGGATTTGAAGTTCCTGCAGAAACTATAAATTTTGAAGCTTCTTCAAAAGTCATATCTAAATAAACAACTTCATTTTTAGGGAACATTAAGAGAAATCCACTTGTAGGATTTGGAGTTGTGGGTACAAATACATTAATTAGATTAGTGTTAGTTTTTTGAGATATTTCACCTCTATTTTCTTTAGTGGCAAAGCCAACTGCCCAACTTCCCTTTCTTGGGTATTCAATTAAAACCACACTTTTTTTGCTTCCTCCTCTTGGAGCAAATGTTTCTGTCATTTGTCCAATTGCTGAATATATTGTTCTTAATATTGGAATTCTTTTTAATGTTTCGTTAACCAACTGTAATATTTTTTTTCCAATAAACGATAAAGATAACCATCCGATTATTGTAATAAATAATATTGATAATAGTATTTCGAGGCCAGGAATTGAAAAAGGAAGGTAGCTATTAGGATTTATTTCTTTAGGTATTAAATTTGATGATATAGATATGAAGAAGGTCGTTAAATATAAAGTTATACCAATAGGTACTAAAACAACAATACCAGTGATAAAATAATTTCGCAATCTTGCTAAAAATGATCTTTTTTTTTTTAAAATTTTTGTCATATTGAATCTAATTAGTAACTATTATATTAAATCATTACAATGAATAGAAGAAAATTTATAAGCTTTGTAGGATGTGGTTGCTTGTCTTTAAGCCTTCATTCATGCACATCAACGCCTATAACAGACAGAAAACAACTAAAATTAATACCTGAGCATAAACTAAATACACAAGCTGCAAAAATATACGAAAAAGTTAAAGAAAAAGAGGAATTAAGTGATGATGCTAAAAAACTAACTGAGATAAAAGAAATTGGAAAAAAAATAGAAAATTCAATTAGTAGATATTTCGATTCACAAGGTATTGAAGATCCAACTATAGGGTTTGATTGGGAATATATTTTAATTAAAAATGATAAAGTTAAAAATGCCTGGTGTATGCCTGGGGGTAAAATAGCAGTGTACACAGGTATTTTGCCAATTACAAAAAATAATAATGGTTTAGCAGCGGTTATGGGACATGAAATTGCACATGCTGTAGCCAAACATTCTGTTGAGAGAGCTAGCAGAGGTATATTGCTTAAAACTAGCACAAGTTTGATAGATATATTTTCAGGAGGAAAATTATCTCAAGTTAATCGTGCAACAGGAATGGATACTGTAGGATTGTTATCTCAAATAGGTTTAATGAATCCATTCAATAGAAAGCAAGAAAGTGAAGCCGACTATTTGGGCATGATATTTTCCTCATTGTCAGGTTATGATATTAGAGAAACAGTTAAAATTTGGGAAAGAATGAAAGAAGCGAATAAAGGGAAAGAACCCCCTGAATTTATGAGCACACATCCATCTTCATCAAACAGAATAGATCAGATAAACGAATGGATGAATCAAATAATTATGGAATACCCACCTTTGGTTTAGAGTGGTGAGCCGTGATGGACTCGAACCATCGACCCATTCCTTAAAAGGGAATTGCTCTACCAACTGAGCTAACGGCCCACAATGAAAGGTTTTATAGTGATTTTTTTTATATTATCAATGTGAAATTTTATATCTTATTTAAATATTTCTTATAAAATTTAAGAAAAGTACCTCTTTTTATATTTTTTCTGATTTCAAACATTAAATCTTGATAAAAATTAACATTATTTAAAGTTAGAATCATAGATCCGAGCATTTCATTTGTATTAAACAAATGATTTAAATAACTTTTAGAATACTTATTTAAATTAAATTTTTTTACATTTTCATCAATCGGCTTATTATCATGTTTGTACTTCGAGTTTCTTATATTTATTCTTCCCTTCCATGTAAATGCTAAACCTGTCCGACCAGCTCTAGTAGGTAAAACACAATCAAACATATCAATACCACGCTTTACGGCTCCTAATATGTCTGATGGAGTCCCAACACCCATCAAATATCTTGGTTTTTCCTTTGGTAAATGATTTTTTAAATGGTCTAACACTTTAAACATTTCTTTTTGTGTATCTCCGACTGCCAAACCACCTACAGCATAACCATCAAAGCCAATTTTTTTTAACTCTCTTAATGATTTAATCCTTAAATCATTAAATAAACCTCCTTGAACAATTCCAAATAAAGCTTTTTTTTTATTAACACCAAATGCTTTTTTTGATCTTTTGGCCCAGTATGTTGATAAATCAACAGCCTTGGAAATGGTATCATAATCTAAAGTTTTTTTAGGACACTCATCTAAAACCATAACAATATCAGAATTTAGCTTTTTTTGAATTTCAATACTATGTTCTGGACTTAAAATAAATTTTTTACCATCTATATGTGAATTGAATATAGCGCCTTTTTTTTTATCAATTTTATTTAGTTTAGACAAAGACATTATTTGATAACCACCAGAGTCCGTTAAGATCGGTAATTTGCAATTCATAAACTTATGCAGACCACCGGCTTTTTTTACACGTTCCTCACCAGGCCTAATCATCAAGTGATAAGTATTTGATAGAATTATTTGACTCCCTGTTTTTATTATATCTTCAATAAATGCTCCTTTAACCGTAGCTTGTGTTCCTACAGGCATAAAAACAGGAGTATCAATTTCACCTCTATGAGTTGATATTTTTCCAAGCCGAGCAAAATTATCTACCTTTAAAACTTTAAAACTAAAGTTTTTAAGAGGCATTTAAAAATTTACTCTGATTTAAATGATACAATTTTATCAGGATCAGTAACAGCACCGTTATTATTTGAGTCACCTCTTTTTATCTTGTCAACAAACTCCATACCGCTGATAACTTTTCCAAATACAGTATACTGTCTATCTAAAAAAGGTGCTGCATCAAAGCAAATAAAAAATTGACTATTTGCGCTGTTTGGGTCAGCAGATCTTGCCATCGATAGTGTTCCTCTTTCATGAGGTAAATTATTAAATTCTGATTTTAAATCAGGTAAATCCGATCCACCCATACCTGCTCTTCCTAAATCATAATTATCACCATCAACATTTCCAAATTTAACATCTCCAGTTTGTGCCATAAAACCTTCTATAACTCTATGAAATACAACACCGTCATACTTACCTGAATTTGCTAATTCTTTAATTCTATTAACATGTTGCGGGGCTACATCTGGAAAAAGCTCAATTTTCACATCACCGTCTTTTAGTTTTAAAATCATAATATTCTCCTTTGCATATAATTGATTGTTAAATAATAAAATTATAATAAAAAATGAAAATAAAATTTTATTCATACTTATTTTTTAATGCTTTTATAACACTTTTTGAAGTAAACTTTTTAAGATCTCCATTTAATTCTGCAATTTCTTTTACAAATCTTGAGGATATAATTTGATTCTCTACGTCAGACATTAAAAATATAGTTTCAACATTTTTATTTAGTTTTCTATTCATGCCTGCTAATTGAAACTCATATTCAAAATCTGATACTGCTCTTAAACCTCTCAGTATCAAATTTGATTTATATTTTTGACAAATTTTTGTGGTTAAATTATTAAAAGATATAACCTCAATTTTTTTTTTATTAAATTTAAGATCCTTAAAGAGAGCGTTTTTGACTAGTTGAATTCTTTCTGATGAATCAAATAAATAATTTTTTGTACTGCCATTTGAAACAGCAACAACTACCTTATCAATTATATTTAATGATTTCTTAATTACATCAATATGTCCATACGTTATTGGATCGAAAGTCCCTGGATAAATGGCTATTTTTTTCATTAAATTAAGTTATCATCAATTTTTGTTGCAGAAACAACTTTTTCGTCACCAGATAATTTAATAATTCTCACACCTTGCGTATTTCTACCTGCAACTCTAATTTCTTTGACTGCAGTTCTTATAACTCTGCCTTTATTGGTAGATATCAATATATCGTCTCCCTCAAATACAGGAAAAGTGGATGAAATATTTCCATTTCTCTTTGAATTTACAATACCTATAATCCCTTTTCCTCCCCTATTTGTAACTCTAAAATCTTTATGAGTTGTTCTTTTACCAAATCCATTTTCAGAAATTGAAAGAATAAAATTTTGTGATGTATCACTATTTGATTTTCCATTTTTTTCTGATTTTTTAAGACTATTAATAATTGATAATGATACTACATCGTCATTATCTGCAAGATTAATTCCTCTAATTCCTTTTGAAGATCTTCCTTTAAAAATACGTAGTTTTGAGCTTTCAAATCTTATACATTTACCAAATTTAGTGTTTAAAATTATATCTTGATCATCTCTACATATTTTTACACCTATAATAATATCATCATTATCTAATTTCATTGCAATTTTACCTGATGCATTAATACTTGCAAAATCATCTAAACTATTTTTTCTTATTTTCCCTTTTTTTGTAGCAAAAATTATGTGCATTCCTTTAGTATCTGCATTTTCACCAGGAAAAGGCATAATTGAGCTTATATTCTGATGATTTTTTAAAGGTAATATATTAAATAATGATTTACCCTTAGAGGATGATGACCCCTCAGGGATTTTCCATGCTTTTATTTTGTAAGCAAGACCTTCATTTGAAAAAAATAGTAAGGCTGTGTGTGTATCAACAGACAGTGTTTGAATAACAGAGTCTTCCTCTCGAGTTTTTATACCAGATTTGCCCTTCCCTCCTCTTTTTTGTTGTTTTACGGAACTTAGAGAACCTCTTTTTATATAACCCTTTAGTGTAACAGTAATTAAAACTGACTCTTTTTGAATAGTCTCTTCAATATCATAGTTTAATACGGCATCAATTATCTTAGTTCTTCTAGGTACTGAATATTTATTTTTAATTGATTCAAGTTCATTGCTTATGACGCTTAAAAGTTCTTTTTTTGAGTTAATAATTTTTTTATATTTTTTAATTGATATTGATAATTCTCTTAATTCATTTTCTATTTCATTGATCCCTAAAGCAGTTAATTTTTGTAATCTTAATTCAAGTATAGAATTTACTTGTGACAAGGAAAGTGTATATGTATTTTTTGATTTTGACACTTCAATGAGTTTAACTAAATTTTGAGTTTTGGATATCTTCCATTTAATACTTATCAGAACTTTTTTTGCTTCCTCGGGATTTTTTGAAGATCTAATAATTTTTATAACTTTATCTAAATTTTCAACACTTACAGATAATCCTATTAATATGTGGGCTCTTTCCTCAGCTTTTTTTAGATCATATTTTGTTTTCTTTATAACTACATCCTCTCTGAATTTTAAAAAATTTTCCAAAAATTCTTTGAGATTACAAATCTTAGGTTTCTTATCCACTATTGCTAAAGTATTAAAACCAAAAGACGACTCTATTGAAGTATATTTGTAAAGCTGACGTTTAACAGTTTCGGGTTCAGTATTTCTTCTAAGATCTATAGCAACTCTTACACCTTCCCTATTTGACTCATCTCTTATATCACTTATTCCCTCAATTTTTTTTTCTCTTATTAGTTCTACAATTCTCTCATTTAAATTAGATTTATTTATTTGATATGGGATGGAAGTTATGACAAGTCTATCCTTACCATTTTTTAAGTTTTCAACACTGATATCACCTCTAATTTTGAATGATCCCCTGCCAGTTTTGTAACCTTGTTTAACTATATCTTTACCAATAATAACACCACCAGTTGGAAAATCTGGTCCAGGTATATGCTTCATTAATTCGCTTAATTTAATATCTTTATTTTCAATTAGTGCTAATGTTCCACTAATAACTTCACCAAGATTATGTGGCGGTATACTTGTAGCCATTCCAACCGCTATACCCCCTGCTCCATTGACTAGTAGATTTGGAAATTGAGAAGGTAATACCTCTGGTTCTTTTTCTGT
>Ga0066364_10000130_pt1 | contig 13950 bp, 16 predicted proteins | sample Knorr_S7_td_Surf_FD_70970 | JGI IMG/M metagenome (GOLD analysis project Ga0066364, IMG submission 70970) | Marine microbial communities from Southern Atlantic Ocean transect - Knorr_S7_td_SurfaceA_ad_6m_LV_A | ecosystem: Environmental > Aquatic > Marine > Oceanic | place: Southern Atlantic...
TTATTAAGCTCTTCTTTGAGATTTAACAACTACTATTTATTCCTATCTTTTATAAAATAAGGAAGATAAACCAAATAAAAGGCAGCTAGAGCTATTGGAAGTGTATATACAATGTGCATTGGGGGATCAGGCATAAAGTCCATGATGCTTCCACCAGCCGGCTTATTTGCAAGGTACCAAAAGTTTGCAGGCTCACCAAGAATTTTATTGATAAAGTATATTGGGATAGCCAAAATCAATGTGAACAATATAACTCTATTCATTTCAGCAAAGTATGGCCTTTGATTTAATGCAATAACAGCATAGAAAACACCAAAAAGAATCAACCCATGACCATAGAAAAACATTAGGAAATTCATACTCGGAAATCCATAGGGAATATCCGGAGTTAAAAGTGCCATTGTAGCTCCAGCAATTCCCCAAAAAAATGCACAATTAAAAAAGAACTTATTTCCTCCAAGGAGATAAATTGCAATGAAGATCAGTGAAAAGTCACACATATGCAACGGAAGTACTTCTCTCCAGTTGTAGGGATCAACAACAAGATAAAGATCACTGTAAGGCGAAAAAAAAGTGTGAAATAGTGCAAGATATGCAATAACTCTTCCAATCAATTCTTTTTTTGAAGGAAAATACTTATTTGTAATCTTTGGAAAGGCAACCATAACAACAAAAATAAGTGCCAGACCTACTAAATGAGTTGTTCCAAATAAAATAAACTCTTGTCCTTCCATATTCTCCCCCAAACTTTAAAAAAAAGCATTGAAATGGTGGTACGAGACAATTATAGTATTTCTAAAAATAAATTTACACAGGAAATAAAAATTGTCACGAGATTGTCTTCTTCTTAATGGGAACGGAAAACCAGTTAGTTTCTTCCCACTTTCCATTATTAATTGGAAAACCGCAATTAAGCTTCTGCTTGCAAGGAATGTTATCTTGATTAAAGCACATGACAACGAGTATGTAAGATCTCCATCAATTTCCATAGAACTTCCAAGTATTCTAATGCTTAAAAGATTTCATAAATTTCATAATTATGTAAAGTTTTCGAGATCAAACGTCTACTTAAGGGATATGTATACTTGTCAGTATTGTGGAAATATTTTTTCACGGAGTGAATTAACGCTCGATCATGTTATTCCAAAATGTCAAAATGGGCTTACTAATTGGGAAAATGTTGTTACGTCATGCAAATCATGCAACTCTGCCAAAGGTTCAAGCCTCCAGAAACCAATAAGAGAACCATTTAAACCAACTTTTTCACATCTACTGAATGGACACAAAATAGATGAAAACACTTTCCCTGACAGCGAGTGGGCAAAGTATATATTTTAGATATTATTTATAATTATTTGATCCGTAAGGATGGCCGGTAAAATCTTTGGTTTTTCATAACCTGGTTCCCAATAAAGATAGAAGGGTACTCCAGATCTGCCATATTTTTTTAAAGATTTTGTAATATCATCATTTCTATTTGTCCAGTCAGCCTTTATATATTCAATATTATTCTTCTCTAAAAGATCTTTAAAATTATCTTTTGAAAAAGCTGTTATTTCATTGCTTTGACAGGTTATGCACCAGGCAGCTGTAAAGTTTATAAAATAAGGTTGATTTTTATTTCTCAGATCTTCTTCAATTCCCTCATACCATTCTGTAGCAGATCCAATGATCAGATTTTGTTTTGTATCACTATTTTCTATTGAGGGCAAAAAATAAAGCATACTTAAGATAGATATGCCAAAGATTATTATTTTAATAATTTTTTTCCAATTCTTCAGAAAAATCCAAAAATTTAGAGCTAGTAACAACCAGCCAATCAATAGAAAAATTACAAGGTTTTGGTCCACTTGAAGAGAAAACACCCAAAATAACCAGATCGCAGTTGCCAGCATTGGAAATGCAAAGAATTCTTTTAAAGTTATCATCCAGTTGCCTGGCTTTGGTAAGAAGTTTATTAATTTTGGATTTACAGCTAAAAGTAAGTAGGGCAGTGAAAATCCAAGTGACAATGAAAGGAATATTGGTATAGATTCTCCTGAGGGTTGTATAAGGGCATACCCAAGAGCAGCGCCCATAAAAGGAGCTGTGCATGGTGAAGCAACTACAACAGCTAATACTCCTGTTAAGAAAGAGGAGTAATATCCATTTTCATTTCTTTCAAAATTACCAAGTTTTGTAAGAGATTCTCCAAAACTATTTTCAGTAATTAAGACTAGCGAAATTAAAACCATTACCATGCTAAGTAATCCAACAATTAGTGGAGATTGCAACTGAAAACCCCACCCAACATAATTACCTGCTTGCTTTAACAATACTATTGCGAAAGCTATGGCCATAAAAGAAGCTATTACACCAAAGGTAAAAACTAAAGCATGATTGCGAATTTTCTTTGACGAGCTTCCTCCCATTGAAACAAAGCTAAGAACTTTGAGAGAAATAACAGGAAATACACAAGGCATCAAGTTGAGAATTAAGCCCCCAAGCAATGCAAATATTAAGGCAGTAATAAGGGAAAGACTTTCCTCATTTAAATTTTCAATTTGGCTATTCGCAATTTTATAACCTGTGCCATTGATATCTAATACTCCAGAAATTTTTTGTAGCTCTTCATTGAAAAGATTTATAGAAAGGAAATAACTACCATCCTTTTTATAAAAATTTTGTTTTGAAGAATAATCGATTGAACTATTTTCGTCAGGAAAGAAATAAATTTCTCTAATTTCTTTTTCAAAAGTAAATCTTATTTCTAAGTTATTATCCGCAATTGAAGCTTTTATTGGAAGGAAATCAGATGGAACTGATTCTAACCATTCATATATTAAAGAATCACTATCAATATCTGAGAAGTTTGAAGATATTTTTCCTGATTCTGGTATGCATACGTCAGCACAAATAAGAATATCAGCAGTCATTTCAAAAGAATCATTTGAGTAATCTTTAGGAATTGATAAAACCATTGGATAAATAACAAAATTTTCATACCCAAACGTCATTAATGGTGGATACTCTATCTTTTCTGGAAGTGGCCATTTGATATTACTTACAGCAAAACCATCAGGTAAATCCCAATTAATTTCTATTGGCCCACCTGAATCGCCAGGATTTTCCCAATATGTGTGCCAACCCTCATCCATTGAAACTTTTAAACCTATATTTAATGAAGTACCTGGAACAAAATCACTATGATCTTTAATAATACTTATTCTTGCATGGCCAACATCAATGGGTTCGGCAATGCTGCAAAAAGAAGAAAGGAATAACAGAATTGAAAAGATAAATTTATGCATATTTAATTAAAAATGGGGCATTAAGCCCCATTTTCTCATACTTATTTTTTGCCTAAAATCCTTTTAGGAGATTTAATTTCAATTTTTTTAGGTTTTTTCTCATCTGGAATTATTTTCTCTAAATATAGAGTAAGCAGTCCATTTATGAGTTCTGCACCTTTAACAACTACATCATCAGATAATGTAAATTGTTGCTGAAATGCTCTCTGTGCAATCCCCTGATAGATAAGATCATTACTGCCGTTTACTACTTGAGTATTTGGTCCAGCATATGATATTGATAGTATCCCATCAGCAAGCTCTATATCGAGATCTTCTTTAGAAAGACCTGCAACAGCAACTTCAACAAAAATATCATTACCATCTCGCCTAATGTTATATGGCGGATAAGATGATCTTGATGAAGATTCTGATAGAGTTTGCAGCCTATCAAAAAGGGATTCAAATCCTAAGACTCTTGTTGAGAAAAATGGATCAGTAAAATTTAACATAATAGTCCTCCTTAGCGACTAATAAGCATCCTAAATGGCATGCTTGGTTAATAATATGTAAGCCCTTATGGCACTTACATCACTTATTTATGATTAAAAGTGAAAAATTCAATTAAAATTAGAAATTTTTATTACAAAACATCAAGAAATAACTACAATAAATGGAACTTAATAAATAATTTTCAATCTATATCAATATGAATAAAAAATACAAACCACAAAAACTTTTGTTGATGTTTTCACTATTTTTGAGCTTCTATTCATTTTCGAGTGATGACTCAATTGAAGTGGGCCAAATATGGAAATTAAATGTTACTAGTAATGGATCTTTAAATGGTTCCGGAGAGGTTCTTTATCAAATTGCTTCAGATGCATATCATACTCATAGAGCAAGAATATTTAATGATTGGGACGTTTTTTCAGCCGTCGATTCAAGAGACCTTATAAGGCTAAGAAAGGGGTACACAATCGAAATCACTGAAAAACTTTACTCGAATGAGGTTGTTAAAGTTAAACTTCTCGATGGAAGAAATAAAGGTGAATTATATTATGCAATAGCAGATGATTTATCCAAGAAATACTTATTAGAAGATCAAGAAAAAGAGAATGAAGATATTTAAAAGCTTTAGCATCCTGTTGATTATGATCTTGGGTATTTCTTGTTCCATGACCGATTATAAACCTGAGTCAATCTCAAAATATCAAGCAGGGAAAATAGAAACAGTACTGATAGGGACAATCCTCCAACTAGAATCTGTAATTATTGAGGGAGATAGAGATTTAGGAGCATCAGCAGGGGCTGCAGTTGGTGCTGATCTTGGTTCTGATAATGACAAAGCACCAGTTGCTGCAGGGGTTATAGGAGCCTTGATAGGCTCAGCTGTTGGAGCTGAAATTGGATCTAAGGTTAATGAAAAAAGAGCAATTGAGCTTACTATTGAATTAGATAACGGGAAAATTATTTCTATCGTGCAAGAAGTGTCAGAAAAGTATAGCTTTTTTGAGGGTCAAAAAGTCAAGATAGTTAAGTCGAACTATAGAAGTCGAGTTCAGCCATTTAATTAATGGCATCTGCCGGAGTCTATAACAAAGCTTTAGATCTTTTATCAAGAAGAGAGCATTCTCGCAAAGAACTTTATATTAAGCTAACAAAACGCTTTGACTGCAAAGATGAAATTAATCTAACTTTAGATCAACTAGAAGAAAATAATCTTTTGTGTGATTCTCGATTCACTGAAGAATATGTTCATTCAAGAAGAAGAAAAGGGTTTGGACCAGTAAAAATTTCAATGGAACTTGAAAAAAAAGGTGTCAAAGACTCATTAATATCAAGTGAAATAGATAAGTTCAATGATTGGGACAAATTGGCAGAATTATCTTTCAAAAAAAGATTTCCAGATGGTGCAAGTAAAAACTTTAAAGAGCTTCAAAAACAAAAAAACTTTCTTACTAATAAAGGGTTTAGTTTTTATCAAATTGAATCAGTTTTAGACTAGTACATGGTATTATTTGGTACGTATGTCCTATCAAGTCCTTGCAAGAAAATATAGACCTAACTCCTTTGATGAAGTAATTGGACAGGATCATGTTGTCCAAGTAATTAAGAACAGTATTGAGCAGGAAAGAGTTCATCAAGCTTTTCTTTTTAGCGGAACAAGAGGCATAGGAAAGACTTCAATTGCAAGGCTCCTTGCTAAGTCCCTTAACTGCATGTCATCTGATTCGCCAACTCCACAGCCATGTAATAAATGCGAGTCATCTAAAGCTATTCAAGAAGGAAAAAGTATAGATTTTCTTGAGATAGATGCTGCTTCGAGAACTGGAGTCGAACATATGAGAGAGCTTCTTTCATCTGTTCATACATCACCAAGTATCTCAAGATTTAAAATCTTCTTAATAGATGAGGTGCATATGCTATCCAAGGGAAGCTTTAATGCTCTATTAAAAACGTTAGAGGAGCCACCTAGCCACGTAATTTTTCTTATGGCAACCACAGATCCTGAAAGAATTCCCAAAACGGTAATTTCAAGATGTCTCCAGCTGAATCTTAAAACTGTTTCGAGAGATGAGCTTCACGATCACTTCAAACAAATATGTAAAAAAGAAGAAATTGAATCAGATAATGAATCAATCTCTTTAGTTGCTAAGGCGGCAGAAGGATCTGTTCGAGACGGCTTAACGCTGCTTGATCAAGCTATTGCTCACGGCAATGGGAAACTAATTGCTGAAAACGTCAAAAATCTCCTAGGAACTATTGACGATAGCTTAATTCATGAACTACTTGATTCTATAACTGATGGGAGAAAAGAAGATGCATTTAGAACTCTTAATGAGATTGAAAAACTGAATCCGGATTATGAGGCCCTGCTTAAAGACCTAATTTCAAATATTCATAAAATCTCTCTCCACCAAGTTCTTGAAGACTCAAGTAAGGAGTCAATAGTAAATATCGCATCAAAGATTGATGCAGAGTATTGTCAGTTAATATATGAAATAGGCCTAAACTCCTTCCAAAAGATTCATACACATCCTTCACCAAGAGAGGCTATAGAAATGTGTTTATTGCGAATGTTAGCATTTCAGCCTGTTCAAAATATGAATAAAGGCGAAAACAAGATTCAAAAAAAAAAGACCTATAGGGTCTCAGAAAAGGTAGATAAAAAAAAAGAATACCATCTAAATGAACATGTTAAAGAAAGTCATAAGATAAATTCTTCTTCCTGGCACGATTTATTTAATGGCATGCAGCTTTCATCATTTGCAAAGAATTATTTTGGTAATCTCTCATTTATAAAATTAAATGATCAAAAGATATTTTTATGCGGATCAAAAGATCAGCTAGATATTCCTGAGGCAATTATGAATGAATTCGAAGATAAAATTAAAGAGAAATTTGGCAAAATTGAAGTTAAACTTCAGGAGGGCATTTCTTTATCTTCACCAAACAAAATCAATGAAGAAAATAAACTAAAAGATATTGAAAACTCGAAAATTGAACTATCAAATGACTCTGAAATTAAAGATTTTCTTGATGAGTTCGATGGCGAAATAGAGGTTGTTACTAAAATAAAAAATTAGAGATGAGTTCCGATTTATTAAATAAACTAATAAAATCTTTAACAGTTCTTCCTGGAGTGGGAAAGAAATCTGCTCAGAGAATGGCCTTATATCTTCTCGATAAGAATAAAAGTGGTGCTAAAGAAATTGCTAGTTCTCTTAATGATGCGCTTGAAAACATTCAAAGATGTAAGTCATGCAGAATGTTAACAACAAATGATTTATGTCATGTATGTGAAGATGAAACAAGAGATCCAAAATGTATTTGTGTAGTCGAAAACCCATCTGATCTTTTAGCAATAGAATCTACAGGAGGATATAAAGGGAGATATTTTGTCTTAATGGGAAGGCTCTCCCCTCTGGATAACTTAGGCCCGGATGATCTTGGAATACCTCAACTCCTAGAAAAAATTAAGGAAGAAAGTGTAGAAGAAATAATTCTTGCGCTTAGCTCAACTGTTGAGGGCGATGCAACAGCAATATTCATTAAAGATCATGTTGAGAACATTAAGGTTTCTAGAATTTCCTATGGCATTCCCATTGGAGGAGAGTTAGAGTATGTAGACAGTAATACAATAGCAAGATCGATAATGAGTAGGGTTGAGATTAATGACGATTAAATCAGATAAGTGGATCAGAAAGATGGCAGTTGAGCATGGTATGATTGAGCCATTTCAAGAGGACCAAGTAAGATATTCTGATGATAATTCAAGACTTATATCATATGGTCTCTCAAGCTATGGATATGATGTTAGGTGTGCAAATGAATTTAAAGTATTCACTAACATTCATTCTGCTGTCGTAGATCCTAAATCTTTTGATGCAAAAAGCTTTGTAGATATTAATTCAGAGGTTTGTGTAATACCTCCTAACTCTTTTGCTTTGGCAAGAACAGTAGAGTATTTTAGGATTCCAAGAGACGTGCTAACTATTTGCCTTGGTAAATCGACTTATGCAAGATGTGGAATTATTGTCAATGTAACTCCCCTTGAACCTGAGTGGGAAGGTCATGTCACTCTCGAGTTTTCTAATACAAGTAATTTACCAGCAAAAATATATGCTGGTGAGGGCGTAGCTCAAATGATTTTTCACCAATCCGATGAAGAATGTGAAGTTAGTTACAAGGATAGAGATGGAAAATATCAGGGTCAAACCGGAGTGACATTACCCAAAACTTAGTATTTTCTCTGCTTCAATTGAAAGCATTCTTTCTTTTCTTTCATCTAGGACCTTAATTAAAATGAAATCCAGAGTTTTTGCTACATAGTATAGAGTTTTTCTATTATTACTCTTCCTTTCGAGAATAATACATGGATATTTAGTATTTTTAATTTCGAGCACTTCCTCACCCACTGTTGAGTAAGAACTCTTATAGATAAGGCCCTCATCAAGCTTTATCAAATTAATATCAAAGCTGGTAAGACCATTCTTAACATTGTCTCTAATTTGGAACGCACTGGACAGAGGATCAAGCGGAATGGATTCACCCAAAAAATCTATAACCCAATTCACATCCCCGGAAGAGGTTATTTTTTGATTTTTAAAATCATAATTTATAGTTTGTTTCAATTCACCTCTAAGAGGTGCCTTTATATTTTGAGAATAATATTGAGGAAAGATTTTTGAATTAAGGTATTTAAATTCTGCTTCTTGATTTAGCTCAGCATTGAGCACTCTATTTTTACCAGAAAAGATAATATGATATGAATCATTATCTTTAATCGTCAGCTTTTTAATTCCATTAAGTGAAATTACGTTTTTAATTTTAAACCTTATCTCATACTCATAAATATTATTATTAGCAGATAAAAAAGTTCCCATGCCTAAAAGCATTATTGATAAAAGATACCTATTTAAATTTCTCATAAATAATTTTCTCTGTATTTATTGTTCCATCGGCAAACTTTGAAACTACCATCGGAAGCATAACATGTTCTATTCTATGAATTCTTGTTTTAATTTCTTCATATGTTTCATTAGCATTAACAGGCATTTCGCCTTGAGCAATAATTTCACCGCCGTCTAAAACTTCATTTACATAATGAATCGTCACACCATGCTTTAAATCTCCATTTTTTATAACCATATTATGAGTATCTAAACCCGGATATTTTGGTAACAATGAAGGATGAATATTAATAATTTTATTTTTAAAAGTTTTAGTCATTACAGATGAAAGTATTCTCATAAATCCTGCAAGCACTATCAAATCAGGATTAGAATCTTTTAATTTCTCCACAAGCGCTTTATCAAAATCTTCACGAGTTTTGAATCTTTTGTTATCAACGATCTTGAAATCAATAGAATGATTTTTTGCTCTTTCAATACCATATGCACTCGGGTTATTGCTTATGACAAGATCAATTGATCCATTTATGATTTTATTTTTGCAAGCATTAATAAGAGCTTCAAGATTTGAGCCATTTCCTGAGATTAAAACTACTATCTTGAACATTAAACAAAATTTATTTCAGTTGATTGCTTATTAACCACTTTTCCGATCATATAGCTTTTAAATTTGTGTTGTGAGATAACTTTCATAGTTGTATTTAAATCTTTAGGATCAATAATTACAGTCATTCCAATTCCGCAATTAAATATTCTTAACATATCATTAATTTGGATATTGCCTAAACCTTGAAGAGTTCGAAAAAGAGTAGGCAACTTCCAGTTATCTAAATATATTTCAGAGGATAGATTTTTAGGTATTGATCTAGGTATATTTTCTAAAAGACCACCTCCAGTAATATTTGCAATTGATTTAACTTTTACTTTTTTCAATAAATCTAATATTACAGCTGTATAAAGATGAGTAGGCTTTAAAGCAAGCTTAATCAATCGTTCTCTTTCGGATTTGCTTCTTAATTCTTTGATTAATTTATTTATCAATGAGAAACCATTAGAGTGAGCACCACTGGATTCAATTCCAACTATTAAATGATTCTTTTTAACATTCAAAGTGTCGATAATTAATCTTTTTTCAACAATGCCAACTGAAAATCCGGCTAAGTCAAAGTTTTTTCCTACATAGTGATTTGGCATTTCTGCGGTTTCTCCTCCTATAAGAGAACAATTAGACTTTTTACAGGCTTTTGCAATCCCCTTTATAACAGATGCAGTTTCAGTCACATTCAGTTTAGAGGTTGCATAATAATCGAGGAAAAAAAGAGGTTGTGCCCCAGAGGTGACCATATCATTAACACACATCGCAACTAAGTCTTGACCAATTGTTCCTAACGAAGAATTGCTTTGAGCCAAGGCAACTTTAGTGCCAACTCCATCTGTGCAAGCCACAAGAACAGGATTTTTGAAACCTTTTGGCAAAGAGTAAAAACCTGAAAAGCTTCCAATATCTCCCAATACATTTTTATCAAAAGTTTTGGCTACATCTCCTTTAATTTTATTTACTAAATCGTTTCCAGCTTTTATATCAACACCAGCTTTTTTGTAGGGATCATTTTTCATTATTGCTTCAGTACCTTAAAATAATTATATGCAGTCATTCATTGTAAAAAGTATTTTCCTATTCATTATCTTTTCTAATAATACTTTTGCAAAGGATTTCGATAATCTTTTTATAATAACCACAGAAATTGAAGCTGAAAACCTTGATAAATATATAGATCAATCTTTCAATAATCTTATATTTAGATTGTTAGGCTACAAAGATTTTGAAAAAGCAAAAATAATCAAAGGAAAATATAATTCAAAGGATTTTCTTCAAAGATATGCCGTCGTAAACGTAAAGGAGAGTAAGTTTCTTCAAGCTTCATTTGATGAAGAGATTGTAATGAATCAATTTGCTGAAAATGGAGTGGATTTTATTGGAAGAAACAGACCAGTAATTTTTTTAGATATTCAAATTGATAATGGCTTCAATAAACCATTTAAAATGGAATCAATACCATATGAAACAAAATTTGAGTCATCAATACAGAAAATTTTTCAAGATATATCGGAAAAACGAGGAATCTTTTTTGAATTCCCTCAAAACACAATAAATATAGATAAAAAGAATTATTTTTTTGAAAATGATAATGATAATGAGTACAAAAAATATAAGTTTGATTATTTTGATTCAATCATTATTTCTAGATCTGGAATTAATAACTGGTCGATAAATTTTAAAAATCAGATATTATTTTTTGAAAACACTGACGAAATTATCAAAAAAATTAAGAATTTATTTGAAAACCTCGCTACAGATTATCTCAGTGACTTCATCTTGGATAGCTCTCAAAGAATTATGATGATGAAGGTTACTGAAGTTTCCTCAGCTGATAAGTTGGATAATCTTTTAGATATCCTTGATAAAATGATTTCCATCAAAGAGTATTCCATAACATCGTTTAAGCAGAACGAAATCTCCTTTTCTTTAAAAATCTTTGGGACAGAAGACCAATTCATACAGACTGTCAAAACACATAAAGATTTCTTGCTTGAAGAATATTCAACAGAATTAATTCAGGCATCATTAAGCACAATATGAGAAATTACTTTAGATTTATTCCTAATCTTATTTCTTTAATCAGAATATCATTAGTTATACCAATAGTTCTTAATCTACTCTCTGGTAAATATATTTTTGCATTAATTTTATTTGCCATTGCATCACTTTCAGATGCCATAGATGGTTTTTTAGCTAGATTTTTCAAATGGCAAACAGATTTAGGAAAAATACTAGATCCAGTTGCTGATAAATTGCTCATGATTGGCTCAATAACTGCTCTTTGGTTGAACCAAGTCGTTCCTTTGTCAGTTTTTATAATTTTTGTTTTAAGAGATTTGCTAATCCTTCTTGGTGCAGCATTTGAGATGTCAATTACCGAAAAAACTCCATCCCCAAATTTAATAGGAAAGATAACAACAACCTTTCAAATAATTTATATTTTAGTTTTGATAATCTTTGAAATATTTAATGTGAACATAAACGTCCAGATTTTCCATATTTTAATAGGTTTTATTTCATTACTCAGTCTAATAAGTTATTTCAGATGGTGGCTTAATAATAATTTCATAAAACAAAATGCCTAATCCTCGCCAACTTGCTCTGCAAATCCAAATTAATGAGAGAGCATCTTTAAATAATTTCTTTATTTCTAAGAATAATAATAAGACTATTCAAATCCTTAAAAATATTCTACTCAACTCTGATAAGGGAGCTCAAATATTTATAGATGATCAAGATAGTAATGGAAAAAGTTACTTGCTTCAGGCTATATGCAATGATTTTTCAAATTCTCATAATTCATCAATTTATATTCCTATGAAAGAGGCTATTAACCTTGATCCATCAATTCTGCAGGGGGTAAGTCAGCTAAATTTAATTTGTATCGATGATATTGAGCTTATTAATAATTATGGAAAATGGCAGATTGCGCTTTTTAATCTCATTAATGAATGTTATGAAAAAGAGAGCATTCTTTTATTATCTGGAAGCATTAATAAGCTTGAAGCAATTCCCGATCTTGTTTCTAGGATAAAAAAAATGGAAATACTTAAATTAGAGGCCATTAATGATGATGAGCTATTAGAAGCCACCAAAGCGATCTCAAAAAATCTTAATATTGAGATTTCCCAAAAGAATATGAATTATCTAATAAATAATTCTAAAAGGGATATTAAAACTATATTTAGGACTCTATCTCAACTTGAGAAAGAGTCCCTGGAAAGAAAAAAATCTATAGGCTTAAATCTTATTAAAGAAGTTATTCAAAATTCTTAAAACCACAATCAAAACAATAGGCAACTACGTATCTATCTTTTTCAGATAAGAACATCCTATTTAGCCCGCTTATCTCATTTAATACATCTTGAATCTGTGAGGGAAGTTTATTCTTAATTAATAAATTGAGATCAAACTCAAACTCAACCTCAGTGTTATAAGAAAAAACTTTGTAATCTTCTAACTCAAGTTTTGTAACCATAGAATCAATAGCATCATCTAAGGAACCTAATTTATCAACTAAGCCTAATTCCAGTGCTGTATCACCTCGCCATATTCTGCCACCAGCAAATTTAAGGACTTCCGAGTATTCCATATTTCTGTTGTTAGCAACCTTTGTTACAAATTCTTTGTAGAAATTCTCTGTATTTTCTCTAAATTGTTTATTGAGCTCTTCATTCATTCCTCTTCTCAAATCATAAATATCTCCAGCTTTAGTCATGCTGACGCCGTCGTAATTTATACCAGCCCAGTTTTCAAGCGGGCTAACGTCTGGGACAATGCTGTAAACTCCAATTGAACCGGTAAGAGTAGTATCTTCTGCCCATATTTCCTCTGAGGTCGTTGTTACCCAAACACCTCCAGATGCTGCAATATCACCCATAGATGTATACACAGGTCTACCAGTAGATTGGAACTCTTCTAATGCATTTGTAATCATCGAAGATGCATAAACATCTCCACCAGGACTATTAACCCTTAAAACAATTCCTTTTACATTCTTGTCATCTCTTGCTCTATTAATATTTTTAACAATTCCTCCTGAGCCCGCAGTATTAAAATCTATACCACCTGAAACAATTGCTCCCTCAACATGAATAATAGCAATCTTATTTTTATCTTGAGCTTTTTGTTGTTTTCTGCTTATTTCTTCGTCTTTAATAGTAGAAAGGTATTCTCTTCCAGTAATTCCCTCAGGCCACTCATAATCATCTTCGCTACCAAACTTTTCAATCATATAGTTTCTGATTTCTTGCTTTGTCATTAACTTATCAACTAAGCCAATTTCCAGTGCTGTTTCATTGTCATCACCACCATTTTCAGTTGCCAATAAATGATAATTATCACCAATATACTGGATGGTGCCTGAATCAAAACCTCTTCCTGTTTCCATTTTAGCCTTATACTTTTCCCAAACTGGAGTTACGAACTCAACCCATGCAAGCCTATCAGTTTCTGACATATCGTTCCTTGTATAACCTTCAGGACCTGATTTGAAATCACCAGCTGCATAAACATTCATATCCACTTTGATATTTTCAAAAAAATCTTTTTGATATTGCCTTACTCTACTAAAACCAAATGGTAGGACAGATCCATAAGCATCTTTTTCTAGAATTACCTCAGACGCTTGAGCAGCCATTAGATAGTTAGTAGTACCTAAACC
>Ga0066364_10000132_pt1 | contig 13914 bp, 14 predicted proteins | sample Knorr_S7_td_Surf_FD_70970 | JGI IMG/M metagenome (GOLD analysis project Ga0066364, IMG submission 70970) | Marine microbial communities from Southern Atlantic Ocean transect - Knorr_S7_td_SurfaceA_ad_6m_LV_A | ecosystem: Environmental > Aquatic > Marine > Oceanic | place: Southern Atlantic...
GCCTGTATGTACTATGAAATGACAGGTATTGCTGTAGAGAAGATTGTTACCTTAATGGTATGTGAAAATGGAGATGTAAAAGTTTATGAAAAAAGAAACAAAAGTGACTATATTAAGCTTCTTACCAAGTATATTAAAGAATTTGTCACCCACAAACTCGGAGAGTATGGAGAAGGAAGTTAACGAACTACTGAAAGAGAAATTTCTCTGTCAGAATAAATTCACAAGTGACATCGAGCAACTTGTACTTACTACTGACCTTAATTATATTGAGGCTCTGGTAAGTTACTGTGAGGAAAAAAATATCGAGTTCGAGTCAGTAGGTAAATTAATTTCTAAACCTCTAAAAGATAAATTGAAAGCAGAAGCAACTGAACTAAATTATCTTAAGAGAACTTCAAGATCTAAATTACCGCTATGATATTCTGGATAGGGTTCACCATCATGTTTCTCAATGAGGGATTTGTGATGATGAGGCATGTGTCGCCATGGGCTGCAAAACAGAGAGATAATCTTATAGAAAAATACGGTGATGGTTGGCAAACCTTTCATGGTATAGTAGACTACGTTTGGGTGATTGTTGTAGCCTTAGGGTTTGCATTTTCACCTCATAGAGGTAGTCATTTATACGTCTTTCTCGCCTTCTGGGGTAGTGCTTTTACTCTGATATACCTACCTATGTGGGCATCTAAAACAGATAAATAGTAATAACATCAGGACTATTAATGAGTGAATTTTTCAGAGCTCCAGCAGTCCGTGCCGCAATGGCCGAGATACAGGAGTTACAAGAAGATATTATGACAGGTATCGCTGTCAGAGGTATGAGAAATCCTACCACTGAAGAGGGACATCTTTATATTGCGAAAATGAGACAACTTCTCGAAAAGCAAAGGAACTTCATGTTCAGATTGTCATTAGAGAAGGAAGATTCTGATGCACTTGAAATGAAAAAACAAATCGTAGAATCTGCAAAGTTTCTAGGATTAAAAGACGAACAGAATATAAATCAGTTTTTTGAAACTCTATCGGAAACGTTAGCGAAACTAGAAACAGATTTACCTCCTGTTGACTAATACATCATTACATGTTATAATACAAACAATCCAACAATACAAAAATACGGAGAATATTAAATGTCATTTGCTGCATTAAAGAAACAATCTAAAGCAGGGTCTCTCACAGAGAGATTAATGAAAAAAGTTGAGAAACTCAACGAAAAAGGTGGAAGTAATACCGATGAACGTCTATGGAAACCATCTGTAGATAAAGCGGGTAACGGATTCGCTATTATACGATTCCTCCCTGCACATGCCAATGCTGAATTGCCATGGACTCAAGTATGGAGTCATGCATTTCAAGGGCCAGGTGGCTGGTATATTGAAAACAGTTTAACTACTGTTGGTAAAAACGATCCTGTAGGGGAATTAAACAGAACTCTTTGGAACAGTGGTCGTGAATCTGATAAAGATATTGCTCGCAAACAGAAACGTAAGTTGTCTTACTACGCTAATGTTTTTATCGTAAAAGATTCTGCAAATCCTGAGAACGAAGGACAAGTCAAACTATACAAGTTTGGAAAGAAGATCTTTGATAAGATCACTGCTGCAATGCAACCTGAGTTTGAAGATGAAGAACCAATCAACCCATTCGATTTTTGGAAGGGTGCTAACTTCAAATTAAAGATCAAACAGGTCGCTGGATTCTGGAACTATGATAGCTCAGAGTTTGGAAAGACTGAGGCACTTCTAGATGATGATGCTGAACTAGAAAAGATCTACGACAAGATCTATGATTTAAGTGAGTTTACTGCTCCTGATCAGTTTAAAACTTATGATGAACTCAAAGGACGTTTGGATGCTGTTTTAGGAACTAAGAAAGTAGTTACACCTAAAGTTGACACTGAAGATCTAGAAGATCTAAGTGAAGGGTTAAATCGTCCATCTGCTGATGAACTAGATGAAATATCTAATCTATCCGCTGCTGCAACTGCAACAACAGAAGATGAGGATGATGCTCTAAGTTATTTTCAGAAACTCGCAGAAGAATAAATTTATGACCCACTAAGTCTTGGGTTATATGTTCCTTTAAGTCTGGCACTGATAAAGTCGCCAGACTTTTTATATTTCATAATTTTATTCATATCAGCAACTGCAACTTCTAAGAACTGTGGTTGTAATATTTTAATTCTTCTCTTAGCGTCATTTTCATTCTCTTCAAACTCATAGTTACTGACGGCAAACACATTAGTATGTGAGATTATATTACCATTAGAATCTCTAACTGTACCAGCATTATCAACACTAGACAATTCATTTAAACTACTACCACTAAAAGTAACTTCCTCTTGTCTTGCAAAGTTTCTCTCTAGATATCTGCTGTCAAAATTAGAATCTACAACTAAACCCTCTGGAACTACCACTCTAGAATTGTCATCTACTAATAGTTCGGTAACGTAGTGATGGATCTCAGATAACTTTTCCTCAGTGCCATACTTATCAAAGATGTATCTTTGGAAGTCGTTGGAGTTTAATGGCCATTGATCTTGAATCTTAGTAATATTATTTGTTGTTAGAATAACCCAATCAAATCTAGGATCGCCATATACTTTTTCAGAAACTTGTTCTGGTCTGTCATCTCCAATAATCATGTAATCTTCAAATGCTGTGAGAACATTCTCAAGATCATCACGAAGCTTAGGCCTTCTAAAAATATTCTTGACAGGGATAAACTCATCATTAGCTGATCTATCTGTAGTCCTAGAGACGTAATTTATATTTGGAAAATAAGAAAAATAACCTTTCGACATTTTAGTAACCTATATCTGATGAATATGGACTGTTTTGTTTGATAATACTTATTGGCATTAAATCTCCAATCGACTCTGGATCATTAGGATCATATTGTCTATCTTTAGCAATATCCTCACTATAATCTGTATCATATATGGGTTCAAGTTCAGCAAATCTAAGAGTCATCATGACAGATATTGGCATACCATTCTCATATGCCATCCACTGTCCCTCTGGAGTATAGTTGATATCTACGTTCTGTAAAGCACATGGCTTAAATTTATTAACACCAAGAATGTTTCTATTACCATTAGTAACGAATCTTAGTCTGAATATATTAGGAGTTCCTAAGAAGAATGATGGGCCACCAGCCTTACCCACATTGGATAATTCTCCATTGTCTATCTTTCTAATTTTTTTTGGAGCAGACCATTGTTTAAATGCACGAATAATCATTCTAACGTTCGCTGCTTCCAGTCTATTTCTTGGACTCATCAACCATTGATATTCAAAAGATCTCAAGGACACACCAGCAAAAAGTAATTCTGTATTTGAGTTCACTACCACACCCACACTTCTAGATAGGACTTGTTCTGAACTTACATCACCGAATCCACTTTCACTTGCCAACTGAGCAATCTTATTAGCCATGGACATTCCTCTGGTAGATTCTTGAGTCAACATCTCTCCCTGCATGCTCAGTTTTGTAGCAGTACGTCCATAACCACCGAAATCATTAGTAAAGAAACTTGTCAGAACATTCTTACTTACGTTCTGAATTGCGCCCATTTGACCAGCATCCATACTCTGTTCACCCCAGTTTCTTGGGTTTCCATCAGTCATATTATTTGGCATTGGCAGTTTGATACCAGCACCTAGTTTTCTTTTATATGGTGTTGTTCTCTCTGAACCAAAAGTAAATGAAGATTCTTTGTCGTTAGCAAAAATATTTCTTTTTCCAGATTTACCATCTAGTGCAGCTGCATAAGGGGCCCGATAGGAGTAACATTGTATGAACATGTGATCCATGCTGTTGGACATATCCATAGGATACTTTACTATCTTTTTGAACAGTGTATCTGCTTCTTCTGCACCACTGAACGCATTTTCTATTGCACCTACACCTCTTGAACCTTGATTGGTGATTTTATCTAATAAACTATCTTTTTTCTCTGTTTCGCCTTGATTAGTTTTACTCTTATTATAATTTCTCAACTTTTTAGTATACATCACCTTCTCTTTATTATTTCTGGCATTCTTAATTTTATTCTCCAGCACCTCTTGTTGAGCATCTTTATCAGATGGTATTCCATTAGCATATCCCTCTTGAGTAGTCCATTTGGGTTTTGCTAAGCCAGGAGCAACGGCATCAATATGATTTTTAGTTGATTCTTGTATTGCTTGATGAATCCTTAATTGATCATCTTTAGAAAATGATGATGCTGTATCTTTTGTTAGTTTAGATTGATCCCAGACTCCATCTTTGTATATTGGTTCTACGTTCTGTAGTAATTGACCATTAGCATCAACCGCCCTAACTGTTGTTCCACCTGTTTCTGAGTAGAATACTTTATAATTTCTGACATTACCTTGTGAATCCTGTTGAGATATTTCAACGCCAGGATTTATTTCTTCACCAAATTCTGAATTAGCGATAGGTGTGAATGTCATGTTTTCCTTCTTTTTTGATTTCGGCTGTTAAATGCTCTATACTTGGGAAACCTCACACCGTTCTTGTCTATAAATTGTTCGGTGGGAAGTAAAGAGATGTCAGCCCAGTTCTCTTCTCTTGGAACTTTAAATATAGTTCTCATGTTAGACCACAGATATTTGTGGACACTATTTTTAGGAATAGGAGATTCTCCACGACTATTTAGTAGTGCAGTTGCAATTACATCACGGTAATCTGGATTTATGTAGTGTAAATTACAACCAAGGATGCCTTCCTGATAAAATCCTATTACTACTGCTAGAGGTTGAACGTCCCAAAATTCATAATTTTGTGCAAATGATGGATTATATCCAAAGAATACTAGATCACCCATTCTGATACCCTGAGTGTCAATGGCACTCGCATCTCTCCTTTGTACCTGAGCCAACGCTGATTCCAGTTGGTTTACATACCAAGCGTCAGGTTGCAATTCGCCTTGGGTGGCTTCTTTAATATCGTCTGCGATCATGTGAAATACCTAAATCGTCTTCTGTCATAATTTTAAACTCATACTTTCTATCAGCACAGTAAGACTTTGCTGCGTTCCATTTTGCTTGATTCACAACCCATGCCTTAACTTCATAATACCATGCCTGAGTCTTTCTTTTTGGATTTCTCTTTGGTTCTTTGACTTGTCTCTTTGGTTTTACTTCTATGACCACAGATCTTTTTTTGCCAGACTTATCCTTATACTTGATAAAAAAGTCTGGGAAGTATCTATGAACTCTATTATCCAATGGATTCTTGTATGGTATCCAAAACTCTTCAGATTGCCATTGGTCTACGCTCTCGGTCAAATCACAATACTCCATGAATTTCTTCTCCCAGAGAGATCTATAAACAATCTGAGTGGGATCACCTTTGTATTTTTTTACATGTCTGGGTTTAAATTTTCCCTGATAAGCCATATACATAGTATGGTAAGTCATAAATTTATTTAGATGGCCAGGCAACAGAAAAGTTATTTTAGCAACGATAAGTTAGTAAAAGATATAGAAACATTCAGATCGGCTCTTGGTGCCCCAGCTCTTTCCAACTTTTTTAAAGTTCAGATGGATTTGGCTAACATTGGCCCAGAACCTGTGGATTCATTCCCAGTTGATTTAGATTCAGCTTCAAGTGGCGTTTATCAAAAAGAGAAAATGGCCAATGATCTAAGTAGATGGTTGACATCTTGTGGATTGCTAGATAACGGAGAGAAAGAAAGATATGAACTATTATGCAATGAAGCAATGTTGCCTGGTGTGTCAATGTCTGTGGTACAGGAGGTTGGAAGCAGACAGGGTATTAGAGAAAGGTTTGCTACACAGAGACAATACACTGACATAGCTTTGTCTTTCTTTGTATCTCAAGATTATAAAACTTTGAAACTCTTCCAAGAGTGGTTTAACTTTATGAACCCTCTCTATGTGACACAAGAAGGGATCAAGCATAATCAAGGATACCCTGGCGGTTATCCAAATAATGATGAAAGATTTGCTTTCCATAGATTTAGATATCCCCATGATTACAAAAGAGATCTATCAATCACTAAGTTTGAAAGAAATCTAGGTGCAACTAAGACAAAAACTCAAAAAGAAGACCCTGTTGAGTTCAAACCTGATGCTATCAGTTATAACTTTATAAATGCCTTCCCTATATCAATACAAGACATACCACTCAACTATGCAGGCGGAAATCTATTACAAGTTACTGTTGAGTTTGCATATGACAGATACTATATTGTCAATAATCAAGGAACGCCTGCACCAGCAGTACCACAAAAAGGTTTATCACAGATAACTAATGCTAACAATGTGTCTGAAACTACTGTAGATAAAGCTCCAAATTAACCCTCTAAATAATAACGAATAATTACTTATTATGCCTTTACCTAAAATTTCGACGGCTGAGTATGAATTGACATTACCATCAAATGGCAAAACTATTAAATATAGACCATTTTTGGTAAGAGAAGAAAAGATTCTTATACTTGCGCTAGAATCAGAAAACCAAAAACAAATAACCACCGCTGTTAGACAGGTTATAAAAGAATGTGTTCTAACAAAGGGAATCAAAGTCGATCAACTACCAAGTTTTGATATTGAATATCTATTTTTGAATATTCGTGGAAAATCTGTCGGTGAATCAATTGAACTTATGGTGACATGTGGTGATGATGGCAAGACAGAAGTTCCTGTCACAGTTCTCATTGATGATATTGAAGTATCTAATGACGATGAACATAGTTCAGATATTGAGTTATCAGATGGTTATTCTGTAAAAATGAAGTATCCATCTCTCAATCAATTCATAGAAACTAACTTCAATCAAGATGATGATGACGCTGTAGAAAAATCATTTGAGATGATAGCAACATCTATTGATATGGTTTATAATGATAAGGATATGTTTGCAGCATCCGAGTGTACAAAGAAAGAACTCAAAGAGTGGGTTGAATCATTGACATCAGCACAGTTTCAAAAGATTGAAAAATTCTTTGAAACCATGCCTAAATTAACACATACCTTAGAGGTTGTTAATCCTAACACTAAAAAGAAAAACACTATAGTATTAGAGGGGCTAACGGATTTTTTCGCTTAAGTATGTCTCATATTGATCTTGAGACATACTTCCGCATCAATTTCGCCCTCATGCAGTTCCATAAATATTCCCTATGGGAGATAGAGAACATGCCGCCTTGGGAAAGAGACATCTATGTTGGACTACTCAGACTTCATATTGAAGAGGAACAACTAAAACAAAGACAAAGAGAAGCACAGGCACGAAATGGGTAAACTCTCATCTACACTTGGAACATTAGGTAAGGCCGCCAAACGTGTGTCTAAGAGTAAGATCGTTAGAAAGACTGCAATAGCTGGTAAGAAAGCAGTCAAAGCCACTAGAAAAGGAATATCAGGAGCTCAGGTAAAAGGTTCAAAGTTTCTTCAGAAGTCTGTTGCCAAGATAAAACCAATAGCAGCAGATCTGAAACAGGGTGGAATCAGAAAGATCAACAAGATTGTAGAGTCAAAGGCTCAAAATCTGATACCTAAGTTATCAAATAAGATAGAGGAGAAGGTAAATTCATTTGATCCTAGTAAGTTTTTAGGTAAAATATTTGATGGTGGATTAAATTCACTTAATCAGTTTGGATCAAGTCTTGATGGTATGAAAGGTAGATTTGATTCTACTGTAGAGTTTCTTGGTAAGGCGACTGAACTAGCAAGTAAGTTTGTGAAGAAACTTGCATCAGCTAAACCTAAAAAAGGTGGTGGAGGAGGTCTATTTGGTAATTTAATTAAAGGAGTTGCGATTGCTGGTGCGGCTGCACTTGGAACTGCTGTTGTAGCAAAGGTTGCAGTAGCTGGTAAAGTAAGAGAGGGTGCTAAAAATTTAGTCAAGAAAGGACTTGACTTCATTAGAAATAGAAAGAAGAAGAAGTTAGAGAAGAAACAGGAAGAGGCAAAAGTAAAGAAAGACAAGGGTAATGCTAGTATATTCAAAAATATATTGGATAAGTTTTCTAGTATTTTGAACTTTGATGGAAGACCAAAGGCTGTAAAGAAGTTCATGTCAGAGGGAAAAGATAACTTTAGGTCTAAAATTAATCTAGATGAATCCTCAAAGGATTATAGATTTAGAAGATTTACAAATACAGATGGCGATAAGAAAGTACATGATTTAAAAGTTTCATATAAAGATGGTCAGATACAAGAACATGGTGATGATGAAGTCACTAGAAGAATTGTCAAGATCAAAGATGAGATCATGGAATTAGAAAGTGATTATAATGATAACCTAATAATGGGTAAACGAGATGATGATGATAAGGCAGCTGCCAAAGAAATGTTGAAGAAAATACGAGCATTAGAGAAAGAACTTACTGAACTTATACCTCTAGCAAAGGGCACAACAACTGTTGAAGGCACTAAAGAGAATGTTAGTAAAGTTATGAAAGATCCAGCATTTGAAGAATATGAGGATGGTAAAGATGGTAAAGATGGTAAGTCAAGGCCTGGACAAATATTCAATAATATAAAGAATACCTTTGGCGGTCTCAAAGACAAGGCCAGTAATTTTCTTGGAGGTGTAAAAAAGGCACTAACACCTAAAAAAGGCGGTAGTGGAGGTAAAAAGTCAAGAGGAATAGAAAGGGTACAGCCAGGTAAACCAGTAGAAGATCCAATTAGTTTTGCAAATGATAGCATTCAACAGGCAGAGTCGGTAAAACCAGATACTAAGAAAAAAGATGCAGCATCAGATATCGCTGATGGTATATCTACACCAGCAAAGGGTGGTAGTGGAGGTAGTGGTGGAGGCACTGGTGGAGGCGGTCAAGGTTCTCTTGCCAACCTGGCTGGTGCAAATAAAAAAGCAGCACAAGCACAGAGGGCTAACCGCCCTAGTATGGACAGAGAGTTTGTAAAACCACAGAACCAAATTCCAGCTTTAATGGCTATTGACAAGACAAATATGCATGTTCTACATGCTAAGTCTGTGTTTAATATAGTGGATGCCTTATGAAGACTTCTATATCCACTCTAAAAGTTAATCAAAAAGCACAGAAGGCTGTTGATACTGCTGAGAGTAGTATCAAGAAGTTTGCTAGATTCTTGAACAGTTCTGGAAATAAAATAGGATCTGACCTTCCAGGCAAGTCGGACTTCACAAAAGCAGATAACTTTATAAACAAATTCAAGAGTGAGAAGAAAGGCGGCGGTGGCGGGAAAATGATCTTAGGTGCTGTGGGTGCCATGATGATGCTTCCTATGTTACTTTCTAAGGGAAATAAAACAAAGGCTGAAGATTTACCTACTGATGATCGGTTTGCTGGGGATGAAAAAGTTCAAGAGCAACAGATAAAAGAAGAGGAACAAAAGAAGACAGAGGCTCTTAAAAATGTAGAAGAGACTGTAAAGACAGGTAAAGAAATAAGTAAGGGTGATTTAGAACAACTCAAAGAAGTTAAGACTGATGAAAGGAAAGAAGAAGAAAGTAAGGAGAAAGAAGAGAGAGATGAGAAAAAAGAAGAAAAAGAAGCAGAACCAGAGGAGCCTGTAGAGGAAGAAGCAGAGAAAGAGGGAGTAACAGGAGATATAAAGGAAGAACAACTTAATAGATTTTCTTCATTAGTAGATGGACTGAAATCTAGATTCACACAGTTGGTTCAAAATCCAGCAGAACAGGAGAATGTAGAAGGTGCGATGAATGTGAAGTCAGAACCAACAGTTGAACAAGAGACTGGTAGCATGGAAGTTAAGGGTGAACTCACTCCAGAGATGGCAGAGGGTGGATGGATTGAAGGGCCTCAATCAGGATATCCAGTATCACTAGATGGTAAAGGTATAGATTTCATAGGTCATGGTAAAGAATATGTCAGTAAAGGCCCTGCTGGTAGTGCATTTATTGTTCCATTTGATACTCCTGCTACAAGAAAAGATCCTAGTCTAACTGGTAAAAGGATTAGAGAAGCTAAGAACATGGGATTCTCTACTGGTGGTAAACTAAATTCTAAAAAGTTTTTTTCTTCAGGCGGTCAGTATGATAAAGATGGATTTAAGTTAGTTCAATTCACAGGTAAGCCAGGATACCGAATGGGCGAAGTATCTCCACCATCTTTACTTGTTTCTAATACTAAGTTACTTACTAAAACTAAGACAACTTATAACAGCAAACTAAATCAGAAGATAGGTAAAGAGTTTGAAAAATTTAAAGAGAAAGAAAAAATGGGTGAAGATGGTTACTATGGATACTCTATGGAAACAACAACAAAAGTTCTCAAGAAATTTGAGGATAGTACGTTTGAAGAAACATCAACTTTCCAAGAAAAAATAGCTAATATTGCAATAGAAGATTTAAAAGAGAATCAAGAACAATTGATGGAAGAAATCAGAAAGGTGAAGGGATTTGAGAAAAAGACTTTCATTGATGTTATAAATGGTACAGTGAACATGCCGCTACAAGAATACATAGACATTCTCAATAGAAGTGATGCAGCGAAAGCTACATATGAGAAGAAAGAGATTGCAAGGAAACTTGACAGGAAAGAACATGGTTATAATGTTCGAGTTGTGGGTGCTGGATTTGCAGAGGGTGGATTGTGGATGCCAAATTCAAGAGGTGAGTTTTATGCTAACATGAATCACTATCCAGAGTATTCTGAAGGTGGATCATATCAAGATGGTGGAGGAGGAGGTGATATGTTAGTCGGTGGCGGTGGAGGAGCAATACCTCAAAAATCTAGTAACAATCGACCACTTCCATCAGCACCAACAGTAGTTCCTGTTGGAGCTTCAGAAAATGAAGTATTTTCATCATTCCTTTTTAATGAATTGGGGGCCTCATAATGTCAAGTCTTAATAAAATCATTGTCAAGAAAGCAAATCTCACTGTAGATGAGGATATTCAATTTGGAGGCGACAAGAGAGATCCAAATAATGAACAATTAAATGCTGAGAGTATTTCCCAAAATGTAATTACCATTGATTACTTTGAAGATGTTCTATCGCCATCCTACACCTGTTATGTGAATTGTTCAGATACCACTAATTTACTCAGCAGATTACCAGTAAGAGGATATGAGAGATTAGATCTGACTATTGGAACTGACTTTGGTGACTTAATATTTGGTGATCAGGAAGGAAAGTTTAATAATCCTTTATATGTTACTAGCATCTTAGATGTATCTAAGAACGAAGGCCAAGAAACATTTACCTTGAAATGTACTTCCCTAGAGAACTTAATGAATGAAACTACTAGGTGTCAGAAGAAATATAAAAAATCCAACATAAGTTCTCACATCAGAGATATTCTTACAGATCCAAAAATATTTAATATAAAGAAAGAAGAGTTAGAGGAAAGAGCAGAGATAGAAGATAGTATTACTCCATATGAATTTATAGGTAACAATAGGAAACCATTTTATATTTTGACTTGGTTATGCCCTAAAGCACAACCGTTACAAACAGGTAGCGTAGGTGGTACTTCTGGATTTTTCTTCTATGAAACTTATGATGGTTTTAAGTTCAAGTCAGTTGATGGTTTGATATCACAGACAGGTGATATTGGTGCTTCAAAGAAAGAAACAAAGAAAAAAGATGAAAGGGTAGCGGAGACATATACCTTCTCTACTTTCATAGAGTCAGAAGAGAAACCAGAAAATAATTTTAGAATAATTCATCATTACACAGATAAATCTACGAATCTACAGAAAAATTTAAGGGTCGGATTATACTCCAACTTGACTTATTTCTATAATCCGTTAGACTGGAGTACGAAAGCTATCCCTCATAAATTGAAGGATGAATTAGAGAAGGATGGAGTAAAAGTAGCGGGTAAGGACGTTCCAATCCCAGCAGGGGATGTCAGTGAAGCGGCTTCACGAGTTTTGGTAAGAATAGGTGATAAGGGTATGTTAGCTCCAACACTAGAAACTAACCAAGATGACAACGTAGAAGGGTCTGGTAGGTCAGACTCTGATATGGCAAAAGCGTTCTCTCGCTATACATTGCTCTTCCAACAGTCCCTAAATATATCAGTACCATGTAATATAAACCTACGGGCTGGAGATATTATTAAAGTTCAGGTTCCTGAATCAGGGCCTAATGATACAGAAAATAAAGATCTGGATCAAGAACTGAGTGGATATTATTTGATTCGTAGCTTGAGACACCATTTTGAAATATCAGATGGAAAAAATGTCACCGCATTGAATCTCATCAGAGATTCGTATGGACTCACATAAGGAGAACCTATGGAAAGTATAGAACAACACATCGAAAAAGACAAAAAGATCGTAGAAGATCCTCTAGCAAACCCTGCAGCACGCAGACATGCTAAAGTAGAACTAGAGGAATTGGAAACATACGCAGAACATCACAAAGAAGAGATCGAAGCGGGAGATCATCATGACCCTAACGCTTTAGAACTATTCTGTGACATGCACCCTGACGAACCAGAATGCTTGGTTTATGACGACTAATGCTAGACAGTGCCCTACTAAAGACCAACTTTGTTGGCCGAGATGGATTCATATGGTGGATCGGCAGAGTAGCTAACCCAAGTGTTTGGCGAAATGAAGCCACCGATACGGATGCTGGATGGGCATTTAGATGCAAAGTTAGAATAATCGGATATCATCCATTTGATGAGACCATATTATCCGATGAGGATTTGCCGTGGGCTCATGTTCTGGTAGATGCAACATCTGGAGCTGGTCAATCCAACATGGGTAACAGTTCTAGAATGGTGGGAGGAGAAACTGTCTTTGGATTCTTTTTAGATGGAGAAGAAGGACAACAACCTGTCATCTTCGGTGCTTTAGCGAGAAATGTTAACTCACTAGGCCCCAAGAATACTGGATCATATAATGATGATGTAGAAAGAGAGAATGTATTTGCTGTTCTCTCTGGTAGAGAGGCAGGCGTAGATGGCCCTACCAGTCTACCACTGGAAGAGGATAAGGAAGGTGGTGCAACACCATCAAGTAATGCAGATAATAAAGTTGGTGAGTTTAAAGAAAAAGAGACTCCATCAGGTAATAAAGTCGATGCATTAGCAACAGAAGGTGTAAGTAAAGCACAAAAAGTTGAGGGTGCTTTTGCGAATAGAGGTGCATCTGAAACAGTTACCATGACCAATGGTTGTGATAATGATGCTCTTAGTGATGTTACACATACTGTTGGAAGTTTTCTAAAGACAATTAACTCACTCACAGAATATGCTGGTCAGTATGTAGATACTTCTAGAAATCTTCTCGTAGATATAGACAAAGAGATTGAGAGGTCTACGAAGTTAGCAAACGGTGCAATGAAAAAGATCATCACTGTGCTAAGAGATAAGATAACTGCATTTCTATCTAAGAGATATAGAGACTTCATTGGATTATATGTAACAGAAGCAGAGAAAACTCCTATCATTGCAGCATTTAAAAGGATAACAGATATTATATTTTGTGTTTTCAATAAATTGGGAAGAGATCTTCTTGGTGAGATAAAAGATATGTTCAAAGACATGGTGGGAAATGCTTTGAACGGAACTGCTTGTGCCATCGAACAGGCCATAGGAGCATTGATGGCTGGAATCAATGATGGTATCAAGAAAGGATTAGAACCAATCACACAGGGATTGGATTGGTTGACAGGATCAGTGGGTGATATTGGAAGTTTATTAGATAAGGTTGGCAGTTATACAGATACTGTAATGTCTTTCTTAGAATGTGATTCCCTACAATGTAAAGAGTATAAAGATTGGACACAATCTGGAGGAATGAGAAAGAAACCAGAGCTCAGTTTCAAATCAATGATTGATAATTCTAAATTACTTTCTTCTTTAGAAATTGCAGATCAGACTCTAGGTTTAGCTAATATCAACTTACTTACATCACCAAAGAAATTCTCATTCTTAAGTTTATTGGGTGGCGATGTAGCAGCA
>Ga0066364_10000135_pt1 | contig 13786 bp, 10 predicted proteins | sample Knorr_S7_td_Surf_FD_70970 | JGI IMG/M metagenome (GOLD analysis project Ga0066364, IMG submission 70970) | Marine microbial communities from Southern Atlantic Ocean transect - Knorr_S7_td_SurfaceA_ad_6m_LV_A | ecosystem: Environmental > Aquatic > Marine > Oceanic | place: Southern Atlantic...
ACGCTTATGATGCAGATAAAATAGATAAAGAAATTATTGTAAGAGATTCAAAAGAGGGTGAGGAATTTAAAGCTCTAGATAATAAAAAATATAAACTTAAAAAAGGCATGTGTGTTATAACTGATAAGTCGAGTGTTCTCGGCTTAGGAGGTATAATTGGGGGGACAAAAACCTCGACTGAACTTCACACTAAAAACATTTTGCTTGAGTCTGCATATTTTGTGCCGTCTTCTATTAGAAAAACATCCCGTGAATTAGCTATTAATACTGATGCAAAATATAGATTTGAGAGAGGGATTGATCCAAATTCTATATTAGATGGATTACATGCAGCTACAGAACTGATACTAAAGATATGTGGTGGGCAAGCAAGTAAATTCATAATTACAGGAAAAAACTCACAAAAGAATAAAACAATAAAGTTTGAGATTGATAAATTTGAAAACTTGATTGGTATTCCAATTTCTACAAATGAAGCAAATAAAATTTTGGCTTCATTAGGTTTTGTATGCAAAAAAGGAAAAAAAGATATTAAAGTTGAAATTCCATCGTGGAGACCTGACATCAATCAAGACGTAGATTTAATTGAAGAACTTATAAGAATCAAAGGCTTCAAAAATATTAGATTAGTATCCCCGGAAAGAAAAAGGGAAAATGAAACTTTAAATTTTCAACAAAAGCTATTTCATTTGTCTCAAAGATCTCTTGCATCAAAAGGTTTTCTCGAGTCAGTCACTTGGTCATTTACTGATTCAAAAATTGATAGTCAGTTTGCAAAAGGTGAAAAGCAGATCGAAATTTTAAATCCTATTTCATCAGATCTAAATGTTTTAAGAAGATCGATTTTTTCTAACCTTGCGATCTACCTTAAAAAAAACCAAGATAGGGGATATGAAGATGTATCATTATTTGAAATTGGTCCAGTATTTTTTGGGAAAAATCCTGGTGAACAACAAATTATAGTAGGTGGCTTAAAGTCGGGAAAAATCGGTAGAAAAAGTTGGATTGAAAAAGAGAGAAACATTGATGTGTATGATATTAAAAGTGATTTAGTTAAAACTTTAATAGAACTAGGTATATTAGAAAATGATCTTTTTATAAGCGATTATACAAAGAATTGTTATCATCCAGGCAGATCAGGTTCGATTAATTTAAAATCAGAAAAAGGTCCACTACTTGCTTATTTTGGAGAAATACATCCGGCTATTATTAAAAAATTAGATTTTAAAGAGCCGAATATATATGGTCTCGAAATATTTTTAAAGAACATACCGCAGCCAAATAAAAAAATTAGACAATCAAAGAAAAGTTTTTACCCATCAGATTTTCAAAAGTCTCATAGGGATTTTGCTTTTGTAATTGATAAAATTTTTAAAATTGGTTTGCTGGAAAAAATCATTAAAGAAATTGATAGTTCTATTATTCAAAATGTGACTACTTTTGATGTTTATCAGGGAGAAAATATTTCAAAAGATAAAAAATCGGTTGCTATCAATGTCACTTTACAATCTACAAATAGAACATTGAGTGAAAAAGATTTAGACCTGATAAGCAAAAAAATTATTGATATAGTCAAAGAAAAAACAGGCGCTACAATTAGGTCCTAATGTCAGAAATAAAAAGAATACGTAATTTTTCTATAATTGCGCACATCGATCATGGTAAGTCAACAATAGCTGATAGAATAATTCACAAATGTGGTGGATTAACAGATCGTGAAATGAAACAGCAAGTTTTAGACTCAATGGATATAGAAAGAGAACGAGGTATTACGATTAAAGCTCAAACAGTAAAGCTTAATTACAAGGCAAAAGATGGACAAAGTTATAAACTTAATATTATAGATACGCCGGGACACGTAGACTTTGGATATGAGGTAAGCAGATCTTTATCTGCATGTGAGGGCTCACTTTTGATTGTGGACAGCACTCAAGGAGTAGAAGCGCAAACGCTTGCAAATGTTTACCAAGCATTAGAAATTAATCATGAAGTTATACCAATATTAAATAAGATCGATTTACCTGCATCTGATTTAGAAAAAACAAAAAAAGAAATTGAAGATGTGGTTGGTATTGAAACAGCAAACGCGATACCTTGTTCAGGTAAAACAGGCGATGGAATAGATGATATTTTAGAGGCCATAATTACAAAGCTGCCAGCTCCAAAGGGCACATTAAATGAAAAACTTAAGTGCTTATTAGTTGATAGTTGGTACGATAGCTACTTAGGTGTAGTTATCCTAATTCGTGTGATCAATGGCAAATTAAAAAAAGGGATGAAGATAAAACTAATGTCTAATAATCAAGAGCATCTAATTGAAAAAGTAGGAGTGTTTACACCGAAACCAAACGATATAGAAGAGCTTCATGCTGGAGAGATTGGATTTATAATTACTGGTATCAAAACTCTCTCTGAGACAAAAGTCGGAGATACGATATGTGATGCCAATGACCCGATCAAGGATCCACTACCAGGTTTTAAACCTAGCAAACCAGTTGTATTTTGTGGTCTGTTTCCAGTTGATAGTTCTGAATATCAAAAATTAAAAGATGGTTTAGCTAAGCTGAAACTAAATGACGCCAGCTTTTCCTACGAACCCGAGTCCTCTAGTGCGCTAGGTCTAGGATTTAGGTGTGGTTTTTTGGGGTTATTACATCTTGAGATAATAACAGAAAGATTAGAGAGAGAATTTGATGTTAGTTTAATAACAACAACGCCTGGAGTAATTTATAAAGTACATACAACTAAAAATAAAATTTTAGATTTACAGAATCCCACAAATATGCCTGATCCATCTCAAATTGAAAAAATCGAGGAGCCATGGATAAAGTCTACTATAATAACCCCTGATGAGTATTTAGGTTCAATCATTAAAATATGCCAGGATAAAAGGGGAATTCAAACTAATTTATCTTACTCAGGAAATAGAGCAGTGCTATCCTACGACTTACCACTTAATGAAGTCGTATTTGATTTCAACGACAGACTTAAATCTGTTTCTAGTGGCTATGCAAGTTTTGATTATGAAATTTCTAATTACAAGGAAGGAAATCTTGTTAAATTAGGAATTTTAGTGAACTCTGAACCTGTCGATGCTTTAGCAATGATTATCCATAAAGACTTTGCTCAAAAAACTGGCAGACAAGTATGTGAGAAGTTAAAAGATTTAATCCCAAGACATAATTTTATGATACCAGTACAAGCAGCAATAGGTGGAAAAATTGTTGCAAGAGAGTCAATCAAAGGATTTAAAAAAGATGTTTTAACAAAAATTCACGGTGGAGGAGCCACCGACCGAAAGAGAAAGCTTTTGGAAAAACAAAAAAAAGGTAAAGCAAGATCTAAACAATTTGGAAAAGTTGAGATACCCCAAGAAGCATTTATTGGAGTTCTAAAAATTAATAAAGAAACCTGATGAAAAAAAAATTATTCATCTTTTCAAACGAAAGTATTTTCTTTCAGGAAGGAAAATTTTTCTGTGATAATATTGATCTTAAATCTAGCCCTGAGGGTTTAAATAAAAAATATGAGGTTAATCTTTTCGGAAGAAAATCTACAAAACAAAGATCTCACGAGATAAAAATAAAAAAAATAAAAATTTTCTCTAATATTTTTTCGTATTTGTCAGAAGTGATTAAATTAACAAAGATTGAAAATACAAAGTACTTAGTAATTTCAATTTCTCCATATACTTTTTTAATTTGTTTATTTTTAAGAGTTTTTGGAAAAACTCCAATTGTTTATTTGAGAAGTGATGGATATGGAGAATATAAAGCAATTTTAGGTAGTTTAGGGAAATTGATTTACCATTTAATGTTTAGTTTCATTTCCTTAATTTCAAATCTGATAAGTTGCAGAAAATACATATTAAGAGAAAAGAAGGGACAAGTGGTCTATCCATCTCAACTTGACTCTGTATGGTTTAAAAAACCTAAAATTCAAGAAGTTAATAACTTTAAACTGTTATATGTTGGGAGAATTAGAGTTGAAAAAGGAATTTTTTCTTTAGCAAGTTTGATTAAAAATAAAAGAGATATTTCTTTGACTATTGTAGGCGCTGAAAAAAATACTTCTTATAAAATTAATCAGAGTAATATTAATATACAATTAACTCAAAGTAATAAGGCAAGACTTATCAAATATTACGATGATCATAATATATTTATATTACCTTCATTTACTGAAGGACATCCCATGGTTTTATTAGAGGCTTTAGCTAGAAGAAGACCGGTTATCATTTTTGAAGATATAAATCATGTAATAGGTGATAAAAAAGGTATCTTCGTTGCTAAAAGAAATTTTTTAAACTTCTTTGGAGTTCTAAATCATATAAAGAAAAATTATAAGAAAATTCAAAAAGATATGATGAAAAACAAACTTCCAACAAATAAAGAATTTATTGAAGAATTTGTAAAAGCTATCGAAGGTTACAAATAGGAGAGGTGGCCGAGTGGTTGAAGGCGCACGCTTGGAAAGCGTGTAAACGGGAAACTGTTTCGAGGGTTCGAATCCCTCTCTCTCCGCCATTTTTTTAGCCCAAAACGGAATACTTCAGTTTTATGAATATTTTAGTATATCTGTTAAAAAATAAAAGATTATGCGTATTTTAAAACTAGTAATAATTTTTATCTATTTAAATTCACTTAAGCAGTTATATGCTGCCGATGTCGAAATTTCTGGAACGCAAGCAACTAGAGAAGATCTTCAAGCAAGCTCAACACTAACTATAAGTGGTACGCTCGATGGTGATTTAAATAATATTGTTCGAGGATATATTGCTGCTGAAAATGAAATTGATAATGCTACAGTGGTTGTCGAGTCAGGTGGAGTTATTCAAGGTAAAAGCAACGCTATAATGGGAAGAGAGACAAGTGGTTTGACTGTGACCAACTCCGGAACCATTCAAGCGACTTCATCAAAAGCAATTCAATTACAAGACTCTCAAAATGCCACTATTACAAATAAATCTGGAGGACTAATTTTTGCCGATACAAATGCCATAGTACAACAATCTGTCGGGACTGAGGATGCCACTGGTGCATCAATTACTAATGCAGGAACAATTTATAGTGTGGAGAATAGAGCTATATATTTTTATGATGGAGCAACAGATGCAACTTTTACAAATGAGTCTGGTGGAATCATTTATAATACATCAACATTTGCAACAGTACAAATAGATACAAATTCAACATTAGTTAATAGCGGAACTATAGATAATAGAAACAGCCCCTCCAATGCAGGTATAGCAATAGTAGGTAACAATAACACTATTACACTTAAAGATAAAAGTATTTTAGTTGGTAAAATCGACGGGGGAACAACAACTGGAAACACATTAAAATTTCAACATGGTGTTGGTCAAGGTTACTTTTATGAAACTGCAGGTAGCTTTACTTTACAAGATTTAGACGGCAACCAAGTAGTTAAAGGATCAGCAGGATCAGTTGGCCAAGGGGGAAGCGAGACGTTAGATGAACTTTTAAGTTATAAATCTCTGAATATAAGACAATTTTTAAATAGATATAAAGACTCAGAAAATTTATATGATGGCAATGGATGGGGAGAAACTTATACCTCTCTTTTAAATCGAAAAGGACACACTACAAACTTAGCTTTAGAGTACGATTTATTTAATTTAGGAGCTAATTTAATCTCACCTTTAGAAAATTCAGATTTCATTCTTGCATTTGAAGCTGGAGTTCAAGATTTTGAAGCTGATCATAAAATTACATATCAAAATATTTCTGCAGGGTTGTATCTCCCTAGTAATAAAGATCTTTTAAATCTAGACTCGTTTATTTTAGGCGGAATTACTTTAAAAGATGGCGAGAGAACAATTTTAACGAATACAACATCATCTGGTACATTAGATATAGACAGTAACTACCAAACTTTCGAAATACATTCTGGTGTAACAAAAACTAACCCCAGGCTTATTCCGAATATTGGATTTACTGGAAGTTTTTCAATCACTCCGAGTTATGACGAGAGTAAATATTATTCATGGAGAAATAGAAAAGTAGGAAATGTATCAATATTTGTTTCTGATAAATATGATTTTATAAATAATGATAAAGATAATCTTAATCTAGGTTGGTTATTAGATTTTAGAAGTTTGGTAGGAGACAAATCTCAAGTTTATTCAATCAATGGCACAAGTGCCACTTACAAACAAGATAATGCTCTTACAAGAGAAATTACATTGCTTGCTAATTTAGGTTATGAAAAAAAAATTACAGACAATGGAAAATTTACTGCTGGTATTTCTGCAAAAACAACAAATCAGGATACTAAAAGCTTAAGCGGAAATTTTGGATTTAAGCTAAACTTTTAATTTAGAATTATCGCAATTCTTTATCCACATACAACTATAAAGAGTCTTAAGAAATACGCCCGAATCATTTAAATTGAAATTAAGGGCAGTGGAGGGAGACTGAAGCTGCCTTTGCTATTTATACTCTTTTAATTCCTATCACTTTTAATTTAGCAGTTTGTTCGATTTTCTTAATTGTTTGATTAATTCCCATAACAACTGTCTTTTTCACTGGGCCATAGGCGTGTATAAGTTTTTTATTTGAAATAGCTAAAGCAACGTGACCTTTCCAATATATAATATCATTTTTTTTGATATTTTTTAATTTTATATTTTTTTTAAAGTATTTGACTTGATCTTTTGTATCTCGAGGACAAAATTTATTGTTAAAATTCAAAAAAATTTGTATTAGAGCTGAGCAATCAATTCCTTTAAAAGATTTTCCTCCCCATTTGTATTTTATATTTTTAAAAATATTTATCCTTTTAAAAAGATTTTTTTCAACATGTGAAATTAGCTTTACATCGTTTTGATTAATCCAACCTTTAGAAAACTTTAAGAATTTATTTTTTTTCTCTAAGACTTTTATCTTTGAGCCAAAAGGTATTATATTTAATTTTTTTCTTTTGTTAGGAAGTTTGTAAACTTTTGCTTTTAAAATACTTACTTTATGACTTGGTTTTAAAAATTTTGAAAAATTTTTATTTTGAACGTAACCTCTATAGCCATCTTCTTTGATTTTAATTTTAAGCCATCTACTAGTTTTCTTTAATATTAAAAAACTTTCACCAAAGATCATTTGGGTAACAATTTCTGATTTCTTTGAAGGTTTCTTAAAAAGATTTACAACTGAAAGGTTGTTTGTTAGGTATTTATTCATTCAACTTAAGTTTATCTTTAATCATATAAAGAAATATAAGAGAAGGAATTACCATTACTGTTGTGATTATAAAAAATATACCCCAATCACCGTTTAACCAATCAACTAAAGCACCTGATGATGCAGCTAGAGTAGTTCTTCCCGCTGTACCAATCGATGCAAGAAGAGCATATTGAGTTGCTGTGTAAGTCCTATCAACTAACATAGAAATAAAGGCGACAAATGCTACGGTCGCAAAGGCTGCAGCCATATCATCAAAAATTACTGCTATAGCAAATAATAATTCAGACTTTCCATACCAAGCTAACAAGGAAAATAACAAATTTGTTGAAGCCATTAGTATACCAGAAACAAACATAGCTTTGACTACCCCTGAGCGGATCGCAAATAAACCTCCTAATAAAGTAAAGATTACAGTAGTAATCCAACCTAAACCTTTAGAATAAAGCGCGATATCAGATTTTGTAAAACCAATTTCTTTATAAAAAATTACTGACATCCTTCCTAAAAATGCCTCCCCTATTTTAAAAAGAAATACAAAGCCAAGTATTGCTAAAGCTATATTAAAACCATTTTTTTTAAAAAAACTAATTACAGGGCCAATTATCGTCCCTGTTAACCATGCAACTATTTTTGTGACCAAGTTAGAAGATCCTAACTTGTCTTCAATCATTTTATCAGTAAGTCTTTGACTCTCTTTTCTTTCAGTAGGTTGAGGTTCATTCACAAATAAAAGCGCGATATTGCATGAAATTATAATAATTCCTAATACTAAAAACGTTGTTTGCCAGTAGTTTTCAAAGCCAGCTTGTTGAAAAAATTCAGCTGTATTCAATGCAACTACACCTCCTAATTTATATCCTGTCCACCATCCAACGACTGCCATCGCAGCCCCAGCCTGCATTGATTTTCCTTCGTGTTCACCAATTTGTTCAATTCTTAATGCATCGACCGTAATATCCTGAGTTGCAGAAGCGATAGCAATTATAAGACCAATACTTATGACTAAAGCTAAGTTTGCAGTGGGATTTATTAGACTCCAGCAAACTAAACTTACTAAAATTATTGTTTGCATCGTAATTATCCAACCACGTCTATGACCAACTTTTTCAGTAAGCCAAGGAACTCTTATTCTATCTATTATAGGTGCCCACAAATAATTGAACGCGTAAACTGCAAAGATTAAACCTGCCCATCCAATGGTGCTTCTGCTTAACCCGTCCTCTTTTAACCAAAGACTTAAACTACTTCCGATTAATACCCACGGGAAACCACTTATTGCTCCTAAAAGCAAAATTTTGATCATTCTCTTGTCAAAGTAAACTTTGAAAGCTTCCGAGAGTGACTGTTTTTTAACTATTTCCATTACTTAATTTCTCCAAAACGAGGGAAAAAATAAAACTAAAACTGCAAAAAGTTCCAGTCTTCCCAACAACATTCCAAAAGATAATATCCATTTTGAGAGGTCAGGTATATCCTTATAATTACCATTTGGACCAATCATATCCCCAAGACCTGGGCCAACATTTGAAATAGAACTAGCTGCACCAGATATTGAGGTGATAAAATCTAAACCACTAATTGAAAGTAACATCGCTATTATCAAAAATATAAATAAAAAAGTGAAAATAAAAATAATCACAGAATTAATAAAACTATCTGAAATTTTTTGATTGTTATATTTGTTAATTATAACACTATTTGGTGAAATAAACTTTTTTACTTGATTTTTTAAAAATATTAAAAGCATCTGAAGTCTAAAAATTTTTATTCCGCAAGCTGTTGACCCAGCACAACCACCAATAAACATTAATAATAAGAAAAAAATTAAAGAAAACTTTCCCCATAATCCAAAATCATCTGTTACATATCCTGTGCCCGATAAAATTGAGATAACATTAAATGAAGATATTCTAATTTTATCCAGTAAACTACTTTCGTAATTGATAAAGTATAAATAAAAAAACATTATTAATGTAGATACAAATAGCAGATAAAGCAGACCTTTTATTTGTACGTCTTTAAAAAAAATTTTCCTATTTCCCTGCGCAAATTTTAAATAAGAAATGAATGGAATACTTCCTAAAATAATAAATATACTTGCAACAATTTCAATATTTGAACTTTTAAAATACCCAATTGAGTCATTATGTGTTGAGAAACCACCAGTAGCAATTGTAGTCATCGCGTGGCTTACACTATCGAAAATAGTCATTCCAAAAGTCCAATAAAAAAAACCACAAATAAACGTTAAAACAATATAAGTAGAGATAATGATTGTAGCAACCTCAATAGTTCGAGGTAAAATCTTTTCAGTACTGCCAGGTCCCTCCATCTTAAACAATTGCATTCCGCCCACTTTAAGTAAAGGTAAAATTGTGATCGCCATAACAACAATTCCAATACCACCCAACCACTGCATAATTGCTCTCCATAATAAAATACTTTTAGGACTATTATCTAAGTCAGAAATTATTGTTGCTCCGGTAGTAGTGATACCTGACATACTTTCAAAAAAAGCTTCACTCAAACTAAAGTTTTGATCTGATAATAAAAAAGGTAAACTTCCAAATATAGCAACCATAACCCATGCCAAAGAGGAAAATAAAAATGTTTGTTTCAAATTTAATTTAAATTCTTTCTCTAAATTAGCTAATGTAAATAAAACTCCAATAAAAATCGTAACGAAAGATGCAGATATAAAGCTATGACTTTTCTCATTAAATAATACTTGAAGCGCGTATGGCGCAAGCATGGATGTACCTAAAACGATTAACAAAATACCAATTAAAAAGAAAACTGTTTTGTTTGTGGCCATAAAATTTGAGATTATTTAAATAGTTCAAAAATTCAACTTAATATCTTACAATTATAACTGTATTTTGCGTATAAAATTTAATAAACCTAAATAATGCTTGATAACATTCTAATTCAATCTACGTCCTCTTGGCCGTTTGTGGAAGTAAGAAAGCTTTTGAAAGATAGAAAAGAAATAATTCAAAAAAAGAAAAAAGTAACATTTCAAACAGGTTATGGGCCAAGTGGATTACCGCATATAGGTACTTTTGGAGAAGTTGCTCGAACTTCCATGATGATAAATGCTCTAAACCATATTCAAAAAATTAATCACGAATTGATTACATTCTCTGATGATATGGATGGATTAAGAAAAATTCCAGAAAATATACCTAATGATGAAATTTTAAAAAAGAATTTGGGAAAACCTCTCACTTCAATTCCTGACCCTTTTAGAAAATTTAAAAGCTTTGGTGAACACAATAATGAAATGCTCAAGGAATTTTTAAAAAAATTTAATTTTAAATTTATTTTTAAAAGTTCCACTGAAAACTATAAACAAGGAGTATTTAATAACTCTTTAATGCGAGTTTTAGAAAAATATGACGAAATAATGAATGTAATACTTCCTACATTGAGAGAGGAAAGACGTAAAACTTATAGCCCTTTTTTACCGATTTGTCCTAAAACAGGAAGCGTACTTGAGATACCTTTATTAAACATGGATAAAAAAACAGGAAAAGTTGTATTTGATGATAACGGAAAAAAGCTAGAGACAAATATACTTGATGGAAATTGTAAACTTCAATGGAAGGTTGATTGGGCGATGCGCTGGTTTACTTTTGATGTTGACTTTGAAATGTACGGAAAAGATTTAACTGAAAGTGCAATTTTATCCAATAAAATTTGTAGAATACTAGGAAAAAATCCACCTAATGGATTTGCTTACGAATTATTCTTAGATGAAAAGGGAGAAAAAATTTCAAAATCTAAAGGCAATGGAATTTCTATTGAACAATGGTTAAGGTACGCGTCTCCTGAAAGTTTAGCTATGTATATGTACCCTAACCCAAAAAGAGCAAAAAAACTTTATTCCGAAGTAGTCCCAAAAACTGTCGATGAATATCTCACTTTTATTGAAAAATATCCTTCACAAGAAATTAAAGATCAAATACAAAATCCTGTTTGGCATGTTCACAACGGTAAACCACCTAAAGAAAAGATTGTTATGCCTTTCTCAATGCTTTTGAATTTAGTCGGATCGAGCAATGCAGATAATAAAGATATTTTATGGAAGTTCATTAATAGATTCCATAAAGAGATTAATCCAAAAGAAAATCAAATTCTGGATGGTCTAACGAAATATGCTATAAACTATTTTAAGGATAAAGTTAAACCTAACAAAAAATTTAAAAGACCAAATGCTGAGGAGAAAAAAGCACTGAAAAATTTGGTAAAAAAATTGAGTAACATCAAACAACCATTAAGCCCTGAAGAGATTCAAACACAAGTTTATACAGTAGGAAAAGAAAACGGATATGAGAAAAATTTACGTGACTGGTTTAAGTTAATATATGAAGTTATTTTTGGTGAGGTAAATGGACCAAGAATGGGATTTTTTATAAGTTTCTTTGGACTTAATGAAACAATTGAATTAATAAATACTAAAATAAAATAATGTATTCAATTTTAAAACCTTTCATTTTCTCTCTAGATCCTGAAGTAGCACATGATTTAGCAATTAATTCGCTTAAATTGAATGTTTTACCTAAAAATATATTTAGAGTCGAAGATGAAGAATTGCTTGAAACCAAATTGTTTAATGAAAAAATACCCAATCCAATTGGTTTAGCTGCTGGATTTGATAAAAGTGCAGAAGTTTATAACTCTTTATTTAAACTTGGTTATGGTTTTGTAGAGGTAGGAACAGTAACTCCTAAAAGACAGCTTGGAAATCCTAAACCTAGAGTATTTAGACTAGAAAAAGATCAAGCTCTAATAAATCGTTTGGGTTTTAATAACCATGGTTCAGACATTATTTCTAAAAGAATTTCTGATAATTTACCCATAGGGTTTTTAGGAATAAATGTAGGACCTAACAAAGATACTAATAATAAAGAGGAAGATTATTACTTGTGCCTATCTAAACTATCAACCCATGCAGGTTATTTAACAATTAATATATCTTCTCCAAATACGGAGGGATTGAGAGATTTTCATGATGAGACAGAACTTCAAAAACTCCTGGAGGGTATAAATAAAATAAAAAAAGAAAAAAACATTCTTAAACCAATTGCCATAAAACTTTCCCCTGATATACATTACAAAGAAATCAGTAAAATAATTGATTTAATATTTAAGTATAAGATAGAGGGAGTTATTGTTTCTAATACCACCGACTCAAATCGTGATAAGTTACTTGATGAACAAAAGAAAGAAGAAGGAGGACTATCAGGCCAACCTTTAAAAAATATCTCAACTGAACTTATAAAAAAATTTTACAAAGAAACTAAAGGTAAAATAAAAATTATTGGGGTTGGAGGAGTAGATTCTGGCAAAACTGCTTTTGAAAAAATATGTGCCGGAGCTGATGTTGTACAATTATACACTGGGATGGTTTTTAAAGGTCCAGGAGTAGTCAAATCAATGAAAAAAGAGTTAATTTCAATTTTAAAAAAAGAAAATCTTAAGAACATTACCGAAGCGGTTGGAATTAATACTTGACCGGACTTGAGACAATACTTATATAGCTCTAGGAAAATTTTATGTCTAAAAAATGTGAATTAACAGGAATATCCCCTTTAAAAGGTCATAATGTAAGCCATGCAAAAAATAAAACAAAGAGAAGATTTCTTCCAAATTTAAAAAAAGTTACTTTTAGAAGTGATATTTTAAAAAAAAATATTAAGTTAAATGTTGCAAACGCTGCTCTTAGAACTGTAGATTATAAAGGAGGACTTGATAAATTTTTAATTTCTGCGAAAAATACTAATTTGTCAAAAAAAGTTAAGAAAATTAAAGCCTCTATCTCAGCTAAATTATAAAATGAGTTTATTCTATAAACTATCAATTTTGATGGGGGCAGTTGTAGTTGCCTCTAACTACCTAGTACAATTTCCTATAAAACATTTCGGTTTAAGTGAGATATTAACTTATGGAGCTTTTAGTTATCCAATTACATTTTTAATAACCGATTTAGCTAATCGCGCATATGGTAAATTCGTAGCTAGAAAAGTAGTTTTTATTGGTTTTATAATCGGAATACTACTTACACTTTTAGTATCAACAAACTTTGAAGATATAATTTCTATAAGAATTGCAATCGGCTCAGGAGTTGCGTTTTTTGTTGCACAAAATTTAGATGTGCAAGTATTTGATAAATTGAGAAAAAAAATCTGGTATATCGCACCTCTTATTTCTTCTTTATTAGGATCAATTACGGATACTTTCTTATTTTTTTCAATATCATTTTATTCAACTGGAATTTCTTGGGTAACTTTAGCCTTAGGAGATCTTGCTGTTAAATTATTAATTTCAATAATAATGCTGATACCTTTTAGAATTTTAATAAATAAAATTAAAGATTATTCAACAAACACAGCTTCTCAAGCAAAGTTCTAATGAAGAGTTTTTTTATTTTTTTCAACAAATAAATCAGTTAATTGATTTATCATCACATCCCCTAAATCTTGAACATCTGTAATTTTTACTGCTTTATTATAGTATCTTGTAACATCGTGACCAATCCCTATTGCTAATAACTCAATATCAGATTTACTCTCAATCCATTTAAC
>Ga0066364_10000137_pt1 | contig 13771 bp, 14 predicted proteins | sample Knorr_S7_td_Surf_FD_70970 | JGI IMG/M metagenome (GOLD analysis project Ga0066364, IMG submission 70970) | Marine microbial communities from Southern Atlantic Ocean transect - Knorr_S7_td_SurfaceA_ad_6m_LV_A | ecosystem: Environmental > Aquatic > Marine > Oceanic | place: Southern Atlantic...
TAATTCCGATACCTACACCAGCTCCAGCTAATGCGATTGCAGCGAGACCTGCTCCAATCATTTTTGCCGCTTCTAACTCCATTTTTCCTCCTTTATTAATGGTGTAAATTTAATGCATCATTTAAATAGATGCAGGTTAATATTGCAAAAACATATGCTTGAAGAAATGCTACTAAAATTTCCAAACCTGTTAATGCTACTGAAAAACTAAGTGGTAACCAACCACCTAATACTCCTAAACTTACGACAAATCCTCCAAAAACTTTTAGCATGGTGTGACCCGCCATCATATTCGCAAATAAACGCACTGATAAACTTACTGGTCTACTTAAGTAAGAAATTATTTCAATAATTGTTATTAAAGGTAAAAGCACGACTGGTACTCCGCTAGGGACAAAAATACTTAAATATTTAAAACCATGTTTTATAAAGCCAATTACAGTAACCGCCACAAAAATAAATAAAGCCATAATTAAAGTTACTATTATATGACTTGTAACTGTAAAAGAGTAAGGCAGCATTCCTACCATGTTGCAAAAAAGAACAAACATAAATAAGCTAAATATAAAAGGAAAATAAGGTTTTGCTTTTGAGCCAGCGGTGTCACTAATCATCTTTGCAACAAAAGCATAAAACATTTCAGCGATAAGCTGCAATTTGCTAGGAATTATACTTTTATCCTTTGAACCTAAATATAAAAATAAGATAATTATTGAGGCGCTAATCACCATAAACATACTTGCATTAGTAAAAGATAAATCAATACCGGCAATTTTTATTTCAGGTCCAATTTTGTGGACTGTAAACTGTTGCATTGGATTACTTGCCATATAAACTTTCTAGTCTTCTTTCTGCATTTTTTTAGCTGCTCTTATTACGTTTAATATGCCAGCAGCTGCGCCCAAAAAAAAGAAAATTACTATTAACCAAGGTTTAGTATCAAACCAATTATCTAAAATAAACCCAATTATTGTCCCAACTGCGACTGCAGCCACAAGCTCTGTTCCCAGCTTAAAGGCGTTTCCCATAAACGAGCCTCTTTTTTCATTATCATTTATAAGCTGGTTTTTTATTTTAGATTTTGCAATTTTTAGGCGAGTTTTAAAATCATCTGGATCTGTCATTTTATCTATGCAACTAATTCCTCGGCTCTTTGCAAGTCAACAGATACTAGTTGGCTTACCCCTTGCTCAGCCATTGTGACACCATAAAGTCTATCCATTCTGGACATAGTTAAAGCATGGTGAGTAATAATAATAAATTTTGTGTTAGTAATTTTTGTTAAATCATCTAGTAATCCACAAAATCTTGTAACATTCGCATCATCCAAAGGAGCATCTACTTCGTCTAACACACAAATAGGGGAAGGGTTCACTAAAAAAACAGCAAAAATGAGAGATAAAGCCGTCAAGGCTTGTTCACCCCCAGAAAGAAGAGTAATTGATTGAAGTCTTTTTCCCGGAGGAGAAACAAACATTTCTAAACCTGCCTCTAAAGGATCATCTGAGTCAACCAACTCTATTTTTGCTGATCCACCATTAAATAATTTTGTATAAACCTCATTAAATTTTCTATTAACTTTTGTGTAAGCATCAAGCAATCTTTCTCTACCTTTTTGATTTAATTCATCAATACTTGTCTTTAATTTTACAATCGCTGTATACAAGTCAGCTCTATCATCCTCCATTTTTTTAATTTCAGTCTCATATTTTTTGGTTTCTTCATCAGCTCTTAAATTAACTGAGCCAAGAGAGTCTCTAATCTTCTTTGTTTGTTCAATTTTTTCAGACTGTTCTTCCATTGAGGGAAAATTTTCAAATTCTATATCACTTAAATCTGATTGTGGTAAAATTGAACTTTCACTTTCTATATTAAGTTCACTCTTAACTGAATAAAGTAAATCTTTTTTCCTATTTTCTATACCTTCAATAGTAGCCTCATTACGAGCTTTATTTTCTTTAAGACTAGTAAGTTTTAGTTGAATTTCCCTAAGATTTTCATTGATAGAACCAAATTTTTTTTCTGCCTCAAGTAGTTCGCTTTCTATTTCCTCGTTTCTTTTTTTTATATTTTCCAAGTTTTGTAAATTCTGACCTTTAGAAGTCGCTATCCTTTCGGGATTTTTTTGATTTTCTGCAATTTCTAATTTTATTCGGCTTATTCTATCATTTAGTTCAAACACCATCTTTTCTGAATTAGTTTTTAGATTTCTCCAGTTTTCTAATTCAATATCAATATTTTTAATTCTTTCTTTTCTTTTAATTGACTCGCTCTCAATAGATTTATTTTTTCCGTATTTTTCTGCATATTCCTCTTGAGAAAGTGTAATTTTTTTTACTAATTTTTTTAATTCTTTAAAAGTTTCTTTAGAAAGTTTTTTATTATTATCAATATCATCTTCAATTTGATCAAGTATAGTATCTAACTGGCTTTGAAGATTATTCAATTCATTTTTTGAAATTTGCAGTTCTCTAGAAGAATTTGTTTCTACATTTAATAGTCTTGTTTCTGTATTAAGTAGATCTTCTTTTTCTTTTAAGATTCTTTTTTCGTTTAATTCAGCGTCTAGTGAAATACTTTTTTCACGTTCAAGATCTGACTCAACAATTTTGACAGATTTTTCAAGCTTTTCTTGTAAAGACTTAATTCTTGCTTCTTCCTCAACAAGGCTTGTCATATCCAAATTTAATTTTTGTAATGTAGCGGCACTTTCCATCTTTTTATCTCGCAGAGGTGCCAACTTTTTATTTTCTTCCTCTAAAAGAGTATTATTATGGTTATAATCAATATTTATCGCGCTAATCTCATCCTCAAGTTCACTTAACTTTTCTTGAATCTTTTTTTTATCTTTTTCGATATCTTTAATCTTCAAAAAGTATAAACCAGCCTCAATTTTCTTTATTTGACCAGAAATTTCTTTGTATCTAGTAGCTTCCTCAGCTTGTTTTTTTAAGTTATCAAGCTGTTTTTGTTGTTGTTTTCTCAATTCATCAGCTCTTTTCAAATTATTTTCAGCTGCGTTTAATCTTGTTTCAGCTTCATGTCTTCTCGAGTGGATACCAGAAATACCCGCTGCTTCTTCAAGAATAGATTTTCTTTCAATTGGTTTAGAGGTGACTAATTGCCCAATTCTTCCTTGGCTAATTAAAGATGGAGAATGAGCTCCCGTAGAAAGATCAGCAAAGAAAGTTTGAACGTCTCTAGCTCTTACCTCTTTATCATTAATGAAATATTTTGAACCTTTATCTTTTTCAATTTTTCTTCTTATGGATATTTCCTCAAATTCTTTATATTGAACTGGCCCAGTTTTTTCACCATTATCAAGCAATAAGGAAACCTCAGAAATATTTTTAGAAGGTCTATTAGATGTTCCAGAAAAAATTACATCTTCCATGCCTGAGCCTCTCATGCTTTTTGCAGAATTTTCTCCCATACACCATCTTAGTGCTTCAACAATATTGGACTTTCCACAACCATTTGGTCCCACAATTCCTGTTAGACCCTTTTCTATGAGCACAGTTGTTTTTTCAGAAAAAGATTTAAAACCTGTCATCTCTAAATTTTTAAATTTCATTAAAGTTTTTTCTCCAATTCTTTTTTAAATTCTTTGTAATCTGATTTTCCAGAATATTTTTTTTCATTAATGAATATTGTCGGCGTAGCTTCAATTTTATATTTTTTCTGTGCTTGAATTCTCAAACTTAATATTTGGTCTTGTATTTCTTCATTTTTCAAACAAGTATCTATTTTTTTATTATCATAATTAAGTTCAGCAGTAATTTTTTTGATCGACTCATTAACTTTAATGATATCAGAACCAACAGCCCAGTTTCTCTGATTTTCATAGATTTTGCCCAAAAGTTTGAAGTTTTTATTGTTGTCAATACTACATCTTAAAATTATTTCTGCATTTAAGGCAGCTAAGTCTAATGGAAAAGGATGGTGTTCAAACCTTACTAAACCTTTATCAATGTATTCTTGTTTTAATTTATAAAAAATTTTTGAGTGGAAATTAGCACAAGCTGGACAAGTTAAAGATGAAAAAACTTTTACTGTTACCTTAGAGTCTTGATTTCCCAAACCTATAATTTGACTTTTGACCTCGATAGAAAATAAAACTAAAAAAATAGGAAATATTTTGCAAATAAAATTATTTATCTTTTTCATTGTATGCTTTTAAAAAATTATTAAGTGAAATTTTTAATTGGTTATCATTAATTTTTTGCATTTTTTTTTCAATCTTATCTAAATCTTTAAATACTCTTAATATCTTTTTTTGCTTATCTATTTTAGCTTGTACGATTTTAAGCTTCACGCTAGTAATGCAATCATATCCAAAAAAACTATTGATTTTATCCATTATTTTATTCTTCTCGTACTCAATTTCTATTTCTTTTCCATGAACAACATTTAATATTAAAGTTCCGTCTTTCATATCTTTTCCCATTTTTATCTTAATAGGATAGCAATAGTCTGAAATATTTTTAGCAACTATTTTTGTCCAGTTATCAACTATATTAGAATAATTATAGCCACCTTTTCTCAAATATTTCCTTAAAGTTTTTGGAATTGCAGTTGAAAAGGGTCGAAGACCTTGTATGTATGTCTGCGTTTTATTATTATTTTTGTTATGCATATAAATTCGACACTATCAAAAAAAATTTTAGCTTGGTATGATAATAACAAAAGAACTTTACCTTGGCGTGTTGGCAAAAAGTCACCTAAAAATCTGTATTATAGGCTTTTAAGCGAATTTATGTTGCAACAAACTCAAGTAAAAACAGTAGTTCCATTTTTTAACAAATTCACTAAAAAATTTAAAACACTAAATGATTTGTCTAAAAGCAATGAAAAAGAAATTTTAAAAATGTGGGAAGGGCTAGGTTATTATAGAAGAGCAAGAAATCTTTTAGCCTGTTCTAAAATTTTAATTCAAAATTACAATTCTATATTACCAAGATCATTAATTGAAATAAAAAAACTTCCAGGAGTAGGTGACTATACTGCGAACGCATTATTAGGATTAGTTTATAATGAACCAAGAATAGCATTAGACGGAAATGTAAAAAGAGTATTCTCGAGAAATTTAAACATTGAAGAAAATAAAATAAATTTTGATAAATTTATTAAAAAAAATAAAAAACAACTTTTTGTCACCAGACGAAACGATGATTTTGTTGAGGCTTTGATGGAATTTGGAGCATTAATATGTAAACCAAAAGACCCAAATTGTCTTACGTGTTGTTTGAAAAAAACTTGTAAGTATTTTAAATCTAGTAAAAAAATTAAAAATATTAGAAATAAAATGATCAAAAATAAAAACTATGATATTTTTTGTTACATAAACAAAAAAAAACAAATAGCATTAACTAAAAGCAATCAAATAAGTTTTTTAAAGAATTTCAATTTACCAGAAATCAAAGAAACCAAAAGATCTTTAAAAAATCCAAACTGGATATTTCTTAAAAAATATAAAAATTCTATTTCAAATTTAAAATTAAATATAAACTTATATTATAAATTTTCAGATAAAATTCCGAGAGCGTACAGTTGGTATTCCTTAAAAAATAATAGGGAATTTGTTCCAAGTTTTACAAAAAAAATATTTAGACAAGTATCAACTTTATTTTAATGAAAAAAATAGCGATCATTGGTGCTGGTATAGCAGGCTTAACTCTTGCAAACTTTATAAAAAGGAATTCTGATCATGAATTTATGTTGTATGAAAAAAATGAAAGCTTATCTCTTGATGAAGGGTATGGAATTCAGCTTTCAACAAATAGTATAAAAATTTTAAATCAAATTGAATTTAACAAGATAGATGATAATAAAATATTTCACCCAAAAGCAGTTGATTTTTATAATATTCAAAATAAAAAAATTTGTGATTTAGATTTAACACAATTTAATAAGGATCAGAGTAAATATACAACATTACAAAGATCAACTTTAATAGAGTTTTTAAAAGATGAAGTTTATACTCAACACTTAAGATTTGGAAAAAAAATAAAAGAAGTTTCTGAACTTAAAGGTAAAGTGCTTATCAAATTTGAAGATAACACGAACGACCTTGTTGACATAGTTGTTGGCGCTGATGGTATTTTTTCAAATACAAGATCCTTTTTTGAAAAGAAAAAAAATGAGCCTAAATTTAAAAAAGCAGTAGCTGTTAGAACAATACTTAAATCAAAATCTGATCTAACGATAGACGAAGAAAATATTAGTCTCATGATGGGAAAAAATTGCCACGTTGTTATTTATCCTATAAATAAAAACAAAGAACTTAATGTTGTTTGTATTATTAGAGAAAAAAAATATGATCCTGATAATATTAATTTATTAGTTGGTAAAGTTATTGCACAAAATTCTGACTTAGAAAAAGTTTTTAAAGGAGATTTGAAATCTTGGCCTTTATATTTTACTCCTCAAATACTTCCGTCCACAAATAACAAAGTTTTTTATATTGGAGATGCTTTTAATGGATTTTTACCAACTTTAGCTCAAGGAGCAGGGCAATCGATAGAGAGTGCCTACGAGTTATTTAATTTAATTCAAGATGATAAAGCAGAAATTCAAAATACTTACTTTCAAGAGAGATCAAGAAGAGCAAAGATAGTAAAGAGAAGATCAAATATTAACTTTTTTGCTTTCCATTTTTCTAGCTCAATAATGCAAACATTAAGAAACTTTTTCATGAAGTTTCTTGTAAAAAGAAAAAGATTTATTAGTTCTTATTTAGGAACAGTCTACAAAAATTAAATTTGTTTCCCTGCAATAAATTTTTGCCTTAAATTATCAATCAGTACGGTCGATCCGTTTAAATTATAATGCCAATAAGTCCAACCATTATAACTTTCTGCGCCCATTATTTTTGCTGCGATTTTATGTATTGATCCTTCTGTATCCTTATATTTTATACTTCCATCAACCATTATTTTTGCATTAATCTTTTTATTTTCATCAAACAAAGACGTTCCAGGTTTAATTATTCCCAATTCCACTAGTGAGCCAAAAGGTATTCTAGGTTTTGATTTATTATTTTCAATAGTATCTAGGTAGTCATCAGCTATTGTTTTGGTCTTGTTAATCCTTTCTTTAGCTGCAACGAAATATTTTTTATCTTTTTCAATCCCATAATAATTTCTACCTAATTTTTTAGATACGACAGCAGTGGTTCCTGTACCTAAAAAAGGATCAAATACAGCGTCACCTTTAATAGTAGTTGCTAATATGATTCTATGAAGTAGGGCTTCTGGCTTTTGCGTGGAATGTATTTTTTTTCCATTTTTCTTTAGCCTTTCTTTTCCATTACAAATTGGCAATGTCCAGTCCGACCTCATTTGCAAATCATCGTTTAAACATTTGAGAGATTGATAATTAAAAGTATATTTTGATTTTTTAGTCTTTGATGCCCAAATAAGTGTCTCGTGAGCATTAGTAAATCTTGTTCCCCTGAAATTTGGCATTGGATTATTTTTCCTCCAAATAACATCGTTAAGCAACCAATAACCTAAATTTTGTAAATGATATCCTACCCGAAAAATATTATGATAAGAACCTATTACCCAAATAGATCCATTATCTTTTAAAATTCTTTTGCATTCAGCTAACCAAGACTTACAAAATTCATCGTAATGTTTGAAATTATTAAATTGATCCCATTTATCATTAACACCATTGACTTTACTAGAATCTGGACGTGTTAATTTTTCACCAATCTGCATGTTATAGGGTGGATCAGCGAAAACTAAATCAAAAGTTTTGTTAGGAATTTTTTTTAATTCCTTTAAACAGTCACCATTAATAACTTTGTTAGAAAATTTTAACATTTTCTTGATTCAACTTCAAATTGAATCAAGGGTCAAACAATTTTACAAAAAAAAAGAGTCTTTTTGTGTTTGGGATTCTTAGTTGGACAATATCTTGTGTATAGGTTTAAAATCTTTTCTGTGATGTGAGGTTACGCCAAATTTTTTTAAACCCTCAAGATGAGCTTTAGTCCCATAACCAAAATTTCTCTCCCAAGCATAATTAGAATATTTTTCAGACAATTTTATCATAAATCTATCTCTATAAACTTTTGCAATAATTGAAGCAGCGCTTATGACTTTAATTTTTTCGTCTCCGTTTATAATTGTTTTATAATTTTTTAAGCCGGCTGGTGCAAAATTTCCGTCTATTAAAGTCAAACTTGGTTTCACTTCAAGCTTTTCAATTGCCCTTTTCATTGAGAGTAATGATGCTTGTAAAATATTTAGACTTAGGATCTCCTCCACAGATGCGATGCCAATTGCAAAATAAGAATTATTTTTAATGTGTTTTGAAATTTCTTGTCTTTTAAAAAATGATATTTTCTTTGAGTCTTTTAAAAGTTTTAAATTAATACCTTTTTTTAATATTACAGCGGCTGAAACAACAGGACCTGCTAAACATCCTCTCCCTACTTCATCCACTCCAGCTGTAATTAGTTCTCTCAATTAAATTTTGAGGTTAGTTTTTTTATCTCTTATCATTTTTAAATCAATCCAAGCCATTTTTTTTTGGGCCGGTTGTCTCATTAAATAAGCTGGATGAAAAGTTATAATTACTGAGGTTTTACAAGTTCCAAATTGTTTCTCAATCCATTTACCTCTCATTTTTGAAATAACATTATCATTACCTATAAGAGCATTCATTGCAGTACTACCTAGAAGCACTAATATTCTTGGTTTTATAATCTCAATGTGTTTTGTTATAAAAGGTAAATATCTTTTAATTTCATCTTCAGTGGGTCTTCTATTATCAGGAGGTCGATAATTGATTATGTTTGAAATATATACTTTTTGTCTATCTAAATTTATTGCTGAAAGCATTTTATCTAAAAGTTGACCGGCTCTTCCCACGAATGGTAATCCCTCTAGATCTTCATTTGCACCCGGTGCCTCACCTATTAGCATGATCTTTGATTTAGGATTTCCATCGTTGAAAACAATATTTTTTGCCTGATTTTTTAAGTCACAGTTTTTTAGATTTAAAATTGATTTTTTTAATAGACTTAAACTTTCAGCTTGATCCTCTGGCAACTCAAATTTTTCTTTTTTATACCTGTTAATTGCCTTATTATTGTAAATTAGATTATAATTTATTAAATTAAAATATTTAATTAACTTAAGAGATGAGTTTTTTTTTAACATAGTATGTTTAAAAGTATAAAACTACAAAAGATTACAACACTTTTTTTATTTGTCATTCTTTTAATTACTTTTTCCACAATTGAAGGAAAAACTTTAGAGAAGTATAGTAAAGGTGAAAATATTGCTAACTATTTTTCAGGAATTTTACTTTTAAATAATAGCAAATATTCCAGGTCTTATAAATATTTGAAAAAACTTGATGGACTTGAGGAGAGTCACCCTTTTTACGCATCTAAATATTTATATTCTTTAGTAAACTCAGGAAATTTTAGTCAAGCCTATAATTTTTCCAAAAAACTTGAGAAAAGAAAAATAGACACAATTGAGAGCAACTTGGTCCTAGGCACACATTATCTTAAAAATTCTCAATTGGACTATGCAAAAAAATATTTTGATAAAGCAAAGAGGCTTACAGATCGATCTTTATTGGATAATTACATTACTAATTCGCTTTACCTTTTATCCAGCTTGAAAAATATAAAATTAGAAAAAGCCGAGTCAAATTTGCTTTCATTTGACGATAGATTTGAAAATTTAAACAAGATACAAGATGTGTTTCTGTACTGCTATTTTAATAGTGAAAAAACCGAAGCTAAATTTCAAAGCCTTCTAGAAAACCAAAAAATAGATTTTTCAAGATACAGTTACTTTTACGCAAAATATTTACACGATGCAGGAAAAAGTTCCCAGGCTAAAAAAATCATTCAAAAATCACTTAAAAATAACCCGAGAAATCTTTTACTCAATCAATATAAATTTGACCTAGAAAAAACAAAAACTGGTTTTTATTTTGATTGTAACAATGAAAGTCATATTGCAGCAGAAATCTTATTTATATCCGCAAGCGCTTTGTCATCTCAATCACTTTATTATTCATCTAACTTTTATTTAAATTTAGCTAAATATCTAAATAAAGAATTTCAAGCTTATATTTCATTAGAAGCGGAAAATTTTTATAATGTAGAAGATTTTGCAAAAGCCAAAAACTCTTACAAAAAATTAAGCAATTATGGAGAAGCTTTTAAGTGGTACTCTTACAAACAAATTTCAAAAATTTTAATTCAAGAAAAAAAAGAAGAGCTCTCAATAAAATTATTATCAAAAGCTTATAACGAATTACATTCAAAAGGTTTATATGAAATTTTTGATTACGCTGAGTTTTTAAAAAATAATGAAAAATTTGAAGAGTCTATAAAATTTTATTCTGAGATACTCGATAGCATAAATCAAAGTCACCCTCTATTCCCGGAGGTAACTGATAGCAGGGGAGTAGCTTACGAGAGAATAGGAGAGTGGAATAAAGCTGAAAAAGATCTTCTTGCTTCCTTAGAAGCAAGCCCCGATCAAGCTTACGTAATAAATTATCTTGCTTATTCTTGGATAGAGCAAGGCGTCAAGATTAACAAGTCATTAGAAATGTTAGAAAAAGCAAATAAGATTAAATCCAATGATCCATATATAATAGACTCTTTAGGATGGGCGCTATTCAAATTAAAAAGATATGAAGAGTCCAAAGAATATCTCCGACTTGCTGTAAGATTATTGCCCGCCGATCCTATAGTAAACGACCATTATGGAGATGTTTTATGGAAAAATGGAAATGTAATTCAGGCAAGATATTATTGGAATTATGTTTTGAATTTAGAAAAAGCGGAAAAAGATTTAAAAGATGAAGTTGAAAAAAAATTAATTGAAGGCCTTTAAAACATGGTCTTAAAATCTTACGCAAAAATAAATTTATCACTTAATTTAAAAAAAAGATTAAAAAACGGCTTACATGATTTAAAGTCAGTTTATTGCTTAATAGATTTGAATGATAAAATAAGCATTAAAAAACTTAAAAACAAAAACAAGGATCAGATTTTTTTTAAAGGGCCATATTCTAAGTTTGTTAACCGAAATAACAATTCTGTAAAAAAAGTTCTACATATTTTGAGAAAACAAAAATTAATTTCTGCTTTTTATTCAGTCAAAGTTTATAAAAATATACCTGTTTTCGCAGGTCTAGGTGGAGGAACCAGCAATGCTGCGACTATTTTAAAAAATCTAGCGAAAAAAAAATTAATCAAGAGCAAATTAAATAAAATAACAAAATTTATTGGTTCTGATTTAACGCTATTTTTTCATAATCAAGGATATCTTAAAAATGTTGAGACAGCAAAAAAGTTTGATAAAAAATATAAACTTTACTTTTTATTAGTTTATCCGAATATTAAGTGCTCGACTAAAGAGGTTTTTTCAAGAGTAAAAAGATTCTCTCGATCAAAAAACATTTCACAAACAGATTTAAAATCAAAAAAAAAATTTATTGATTTTCTTATTAATTCAAATAATGATTTACAATCAATTGTTGAAAAAAAACACTCAATAATTCAAAAAATGTTAAAAAACATAGCTGAAGAGGAAGGTTGCTATTTTTCACGAATGACTGGTTCGGGATCAACCTGTTATGGATTATTTGTTAATAAAAATTGTTCAAAAGTCGCACTTAAAAATTTGAGAAAAAAATACCCAAAATTTTGGTTTTCAATTGCAAAAACTATTTAAATTTATTTAATTATGATATATCAGTCACTTACTATTGGGGCATAGCCAAGCGGTAAGGCAGCGGTTTTTGATACCGCCATCCTAGGTTCGAATCCTAGTGCCCCAGCCATAGATTTATGTTTAATCTAAGTTTTAATTATTTACAAAACATCAAAAATTTTATTTTTCCGTTTTATAAAAATAAAGAGCTAAGATTTATTTTTAAAAAATTACAAGAAGGCTTTCCTAAAGACAAAGAAGTTACTAAATTTGTTGGAGGCTGTGTTAGAAAACATATTTTAGGTGAAAAAATTGAGGATATTGATGTTGCAACAATTTTAACAGTTGATCAAATTAAAGAAAAGCTAAGCGGTACAAATTTAAAGATTATTGATACAGGTATTAAACACGGAACTTTGACAATCGTTTCAAAAAATCAAAAAATAGAAATAACGACTTTAAGAAAAGATATAAAAACAGATGGTAGGCACGCTGAAATACAATATACAGATAATTGGCAATTAGACTCTGAAAGAAGAGATTTTACAATTAATGCAATTTATCTGAACATCAATGGTAAAATTTTTGATCCTCAAATGGGTACTATAGATCTTAAAAATAAAAATGTTAAATTTATTGGAGATCCTCAAAAAAGAATAGAGGAAGATTATTTAAGAATAATAAGATTTATTAGATTTAAAATTATGTATGATATTAATGTTGAAAAAACCACAAGTGACGCAATTAAACAAAATTTAGATGGAATTAAAAAAATTTCAAAAGAAAGAGTACTAATTGAGTTATTAAAAATTTTAGAATTAAAGAGCGTTTTAAATATTAATAAAAACCAAAACTTAAAGGAAATATTTTCCATGATATTTCCCGAATTTCTATATTTAGATAGATTAGAAAGATTAAAAAAAATATATAATATTAACAATACAAATAAAGAAATTTTACTCGCGGTTTTATTAATAGATGACAATGATAATCACGAATATTTTTCTCATAAATACAATGTTTCAAATAGAATTAAAGAAAATTTGAAAAAAATAGCCTTACAACTTACCCATATAAGAAAAAACAAAGATTTTTTTGAAAAGGATCTTAAAAGAAATGTATATATCTTCGGAAAAAACCATCTAATAAATTTAAATTTAATCAATTTTTCTATTAATTTGAAAATCAAAACTCAAGAATTTTTTAGAATTACTAAAAAAATTTTAGGATCAAATGTACCTAAATTCAAAATAGATGGGGACTACTTAAAAAAAAATGGAATGAGAGAAGGAGAGTCCTTGGGGAGAGCTTTGAAACTAATAGAAAAAGAGTGGATTAATAATAATTTCGAAATTTCGAACGAAAGAGTCAAAGAGCTAATAGAAAAAAATTTTAATTAAATATAATCGACCGCAAGTATTTCAAAATTCTTTTCACCTGAAGGTGTTAATACACTTACCATATCACCCTTGTTTTTTCCTATCAAAGATTTACCTATTGGACTTTTAAAAAAGACTAAATTTTTTTTAATATCAGCTTCATCTTGACCAACTAATCTGTACGAGATTTTTTTGTTAGTGTCTAAGTCCTGAACTTTTACGGTCGCGCCAAAAATTACTTTCCCATTGTTCTCTATTTTTGTGACGTCAATCACATTAGCCCTTGCAATTAAGTCATTAATTGCAATTACTCGACTTTCAATTAATGCTTGTTGCTCTTTTGCAGCATGATATTCGGCGTTTTCTTTAAGATCACCATGAGACCTCGCTTCCGCTATTGCTTCAATTATTTTCGGTCTTTGAATACTTTTTAAATTTTCTAATTCTGACTTTAATTCATTTAGCCCACTTAAAGTAATAGGTTCTTTCTCCATAGTTATTTCCATTTAGCTTCAGGAGGTAATGACATTAAAATTGAGTCAATATTTCCTCCAGAGTTTAATCCAAATTTTGTACCTCTATCATATAAAAGATTAAATTCAACATACCTTCCTCTTTTATATAATTGTATTTCTTTATCTCTTTTAGACCATTTCATTTTTTTTTTTCTCTTAATAATTTTTTTCGATACAT
>Ga0066364_10000140_pt1 | contig 13746 bp, 15 predicted proteins | sample Knorr_S7_td_Surf_FD_70970 | JGI IMG/M metagenome (GOLD analysis project Ga0066364, IMG submission 70970) | Marine microbial communities from Southern Atlantic Ocean transect - Knorr_S7_td_SurfaceA_ad_6m_LV_A | ecosystem: Environmental > Aquatic > Marine > Oceanic | place: Southern Atlantic...
ATCCTTGAGTATTTTTTGGTTATTTGAATAAGTAATATTTTTTTTTAATATTTCCTTTTTTTTAAACTGAAGATTTTTATCAATTCCCTTTCTTAAATTAATTATTCGACTTAAATCTAGATCGAAGCCATTTACATTGAAATATTTTGAAAATTCTATAGCTAGAGGTAAGCCAACATAGCCCAACCCTATAATTGATATTTTAGGATTTTTTTTAAACATTGAAATATTCTCTATACCAATTTACAAATTTCTTAATCCCTTTTTCTATTTTGGTATTTGGATTATAGTTATATAAACTTCTTATTTTTTTAATAGAAGCATTTGTTTTTTTTATATCCCCTTTTTGAAGTGGTTTATAAATTTTTATTGATTTTACTCCAAGCTCAGTCTCTAAAACTTCAATATACTTCATTAATGGAACAGGATTATTATTACCGATATTTAAAATTCTAAATGGACAAAACGACTCTGATGGATCATTTTTTTTTGTTTTATTTATAAAGTTTCTTTGGGTAACTTTATATATTCCGTCAGTAATATCATCAACAAATGTGAAATCCCTAACATGGTCTCCATTATTAAAGACAAAGATGGGTTTTTTATCTAATATATTTTTTGTAAATAAAAACAAAGCCATATCAGGTCTTCCCCATGGTCCATATACTGTAAAAAATCTTAAACCTGTTGTTGGAAGTTTGTATAAACTACTATATGCATGAGCCATTAATTCATTTGATCTTTTTGTTGCTGCATAAAATTGAATAGGATGATCAACATTATCAGTCTCTGTTAAAATATTTTTTGTAGAATTGCCGTAAACACTACTGGTACTGGCGTAAATAAAATGTTTGACTTTATATTCTTTCGATAAAATTAAAATATTCGAAAAACCAATTAAATTTGATTTAACATAATCTAAGGGTTTTTTTAATGAATATCTTACTCCAGCTTGTGCAGCTAAATTTACAACTATTTGGGGTTTGTGTTTTATAAATATCTTTTTTAGATTTTTAAAATTTTCAATAGAAATTTTGTAAAAAATAAAGTTTCTTTTTTTTTTATGTTTTAAAAGTTGTTTCAAACGATCTTTTTTTAATTTTTTGCTATAATAATTATTTAAATTATCAATACCAATCACTGTAAAGTTCATGTCTAAATATTTTTTTGCTAAGTGAAATCCAATAAAACCTGCACAACCTGTCAAAATTATTTTCATTAACTTTCTTTTCTAATTTTTTCTATACTAATTTTTTTTTGAAGACTTCTATTTTTGTCGTACATCAAAGAAAATTGAATTTTTTTGTTTTTTTTTATGGTTATTTGCTTAGCATTTCTAACCTCAAAATTATCTGCAACAGCACTAATTGGTCTTTTATTTGGGTTAAGATTTCTAATTATTATTTGAGAGCTATCTTTAACTATTCTGGGCTTCCATCTTCTGGGTCTAAATGCGCTGATGGGTGCAATCGATAGTTGCTTAGAATTTAAACTTAATATTGGACCATGAACAGAAAGATTATATGCTGTACTTCCAGCAGGAGTAGACACTAATACTCCATCTGAAATTAATTCTTTGATAATTTTTTTTTTACCTTGATTTATTCCTAAAGAAGCTGCTTGTCTACTTTGTCTGAGTACTGAGACTTCATTTATAGCAATTCCTTTTTTTATAGTTCCAGACTTTGTTTTTACGCTCATAGTTAAAGGAGATATATTAATTTTTTTTGCATGTAAAATTTTTTTATATGTGTTGTCTTTATTAAATCTATTCATTAAGAATCCATAATTTCCAGAATTGATGCCGTAAAAAGGTTTTTTAAATTTAAAATTTTTTTTTAAAGTTTGAAGCATAAAACCATCTCCACCAACTACTATTATTAGAGATGATGATTTTAAAGGACTTGGTTTAACAATGCCTAATAGAAAATTTTTTATTTTGAGAGATTTCTTATTTGTATCACTGATAATGTGAATTTTTTTCATTTATTTTTTTTTAAATTGAATGACGGTGATCCATTAAAACCAAATTTACCTAGATGAATTAATTTAAAAGTCAAATCAACAAAAGGTATACTAATAAAAAAAAAATTTTTTTTCATTAAATTTTAAATAGTTAATATTTTTTTATAAAACTAGTATATATCAATATAAATGATAAAAAAATTATATACTAAAAAAGAAATTTTCTTACTACTGATATTTGTCTTACTAATTTCACTATTTCTTTCAAGTTTATTTTTAAATGGGTGGGAGTCATCTTGGGATTTTGTATATGTGCCATCAATGGAACCTGTATTTGCTGACATGAGGGTAATACAAGGTGCAATAAAGTCAGAATCATTAGGATTAAATCCTTTTGTAAACAATCCAGGAGATCCTTGGAGTAGAGTACTAAATTATCCGTCTATATGGATTGATATTGCAAAGATTTTCAATTTAGAAAATGAAAAATTCTTTTTAGTATTTAATTTATCAATGGTGTCGATTTATTTATTGATATGTCTGATCTTATTATTAAAAACAAAGTCATTTTTGTTGATACTTTTAATATTTTCTTCCTCATCTTTATTAGGAATAGAGAGGGGAAATAATGATTTAATAATTTTTTCAATTGTTTATTTCTCAGTATATTTATTACCTTTATATTCTTTTACTTTTTTATCACTAGCTACCTTTTTAAAAATATACCCTCTAGCTTTAATTCTTACATTCATTGATAAAAAGAAAATATCATTTTTTTTTGCAATTATCGGGATCTTTGCCATTTATTTAAATATTGAGGAATTAAAATATATTATAGTAAATACCCCTAAATCTGCCGGACTTAGTTATGGATCAGCCTCAATAAGCAAAGGATTTTTAAAATTATTTAGTATTAATATAAGCGATTATTTTATTAGTCTAATTTTTATAATATCAATACTAATTTTTTATCGGATATTTAAAAACAAAATTCAAGTTAATATTGAAAAAATTGATGAAAAAATTATTACAAGTTTTTTATACGGTGGTTTAATTTATGTTGGTACATTTTTTTTAAGTAAAAACTTTGATTATCGTTTAATATTTCTTATTCTTTGTTACGAATTTATTTTTTTAATTAACGTTTACAACTTAAGAATTTTTTTGATTATCTGTATGATTGTTTCTTTCAATTATTTATTAGCAATATCAATTTTTGGTTTAACTTTGGGAGCTTTGGTGTGTATGATAGCAAAAGTTTTTTTACTTTTTTTTATTTCTTTTTTTATAATTTTAATTTTAAAAAAAAGAAGTCCATTAGTTAATAAATTTTTAAATTATGTAAGTAATTAAAACATAATTATTATACAACTTTAACTGGCAGATAAGTTAAAAAGCAATATAATAATTGCAAAGATTAATAATAGAATAGTAATCTTATCCTTTAAAAGATGTTCATAAATATCTTTTTTAATCAAATCGTTTGATATAAAAAAGAATAATCTTAGAATTAATAAACTATAAAAAATCAATAAAAATATAATCTCTAAATTATTATAGTCTTTAATATTTAAAAAAAAATTTGTGTCAAAAACAATTAAATCTAAATTTTCGATAAAAAAAATTAGAAAAGTTAAATAATTAATACTTAAAAAGATAAGAAAAAAAATTTTTAAATTAAACTTATTTTTAGTTGAATAAGGTATAATTTTATTCTCTTTAACAAGTTTGTTAACATTTATCTGTATAATTCTTTTACCTATTGAAAGACACAAAAAAATAGTAAAAAAGAATATAAAAAAACCGCTACTAAAATCCAAATTATAAATTTGAATACCATAAAGAAGTCTAATTAAGTAAAAATTAGTTAACAGCAAAATGTCAATCAAAAAAATATGTTTAAAATAAAAATTATAGAAAATAAAATTTAAAATATAAATATATATAAAATAATTATTAAAACTGTTTGAAAAAAAAACTGATATTAAAAATAATGAAAAAAAAATAAAAAAAATTTTAAATATCTCCTTTTCCTCAGGTAAATATTTGTTTTTTTTTAATTTATTTATTTTATCAATTTTTCTGTCGGTAAAGTTATTAATTATATAACAACAACTGGTTAAAAAGAAAAATATTACAAATGCCTCTCCAAAAATTAATAGATTTTCTAAATCTATATTTCCTCCAGCCACTAAAAATGGAATTAATATTAACAAATTTTTGAAAATATTATTAAATTTTATGAATTCAAAAATTTTCATTTATTTAAGTTTATAAAATTATCTATATTGTTCTTAGCTATTGTTAAAATAACACCTTGGGGATTTTTTAATAAGTTTTCTGTAATTAGAGACGAGTCATTTACAAATATATTTGAATTAATATTTTTTACTTTTCCATAAATATTTAGTGGACAATCTTTATTGGAACCAAAGGATAAACCTCCTAGCAAATGGACAGCTGATAAATTAATCTTATTTTTTTGTAAAATTTTTTCAATTTTAATCTCATTATATTCTGTTATTTTTTCATTTAATAAATAGATATATTCAGCTCCACATATAAACAAAAAATTTATTAATTTTTTAATTCCATCTTTGATTTTTAAAACTTCCTCTTTATCTAACTTATGAAAAGCTAAAGGTTCATTGATAAATGGAATTTTTTTTAATTTACACTTACCAATTGAGAATGTTGCGTGAAAGATGCTCATGTATTCAAAATTTTTTTCTACATCTTCATAACCTTTTTCGTCATTAAAAGTAGCTATTTTCAAAAATTTTTTACCACTAGCGGCGTTTCCGAAAATAAAATCCGGATAAAATTCGGTAATTTGTGAACTGATAACATCTAAACTTTCTTCATCGTTTACCTTTTTTGGAAACTTTGCTATTACCTTAAACATTGGATGAAAATGAAAGTTATCATTTATGTTTTGATTTATAATTTTGCTCTTTTTTAATAAGTTAAGCGTATAAGGTGCTCCACAACAAACAAATAAATTTGTACAATAAATTGAAATTTTTTCATTCCTTTTTTGTAAGGTTATTTTACATTTATTTTTTTCTTCAGATATACTAGTTACTTTATATCCCAAAATAAACTTACCTTTTAATTTTTCGTATTGTTTCAAAAGTGTTTCTGTCATTGAATTTTTTGATATATATTTTTCCTCTTTTTTGATAAATCTTTTAATGTCCTCATTTTTGTAATTTATTTTTTTTGCACCCTCTTTAAAATAGTCTCTTAATTGAATTAATGGTTTTTTTTCAATTTCATCATTGTCAGTAATCTCATTTAAAAAAAAACTATCAGCCTTAATCTTAAGACCATTTTTTTTTGAAATTTCCTTAACAAATCTATTATCTATCTCATGATAAAGACCGCTATTTATTTCACTTCCTCCGCCATAACACTCAGCTGATGCATATTGTAATTCAGGATTACCAATCGCACCTGATAAACCCGAGAATTTCCACTTATATAAAAATTCATTACCAGGGTGTTTAGTTTTTGGTAAAGAATATTTATAACCTTGTTCAATTATTAAAGTGTCTAATTTATTTTTTTTTAATTCTAGAGCAGTGATACTTCCTGATGGTCCTGATCCTATGACAATGTTTTCAATAAAACTATTATCTTTAATTAAAAAATTACTTTTTTTTTCAATTAAAATTTTTTCGTTACCTTCTGTTACCAAAAGTGAAATTGCATGTATTAGTTCCACAATTTTATTTGAATTAAGAAATTTAAATTTATTTAAATATGTGAAAATCTCATAACATTTTTTATTTTCTAAATTAGAAAATAATTTAAAAAATAAACAAATTGAAATTAAGTTCAGAATATAAAAATAAATAAAAAAAAAAATATGAATAACTTGTTGAGCTTTTAAAAAATGTAAAAAGATTAATCTTTTTTCTCTTGTAGAAACAGTTTTATTTAAAAAATTTTCAAAGATCATTGATGAGGTTTTTGAAACAAACTTTTGTAATATTGTAGTGCTATATCGAATTTTCATTATAAGAAAAATTTAATAAACTTTAGAAATTTTTGCCTAACTGATGTTCTGTGACTAGATCCACTAGAATTTAAAGCATTTCTATTTTCTTTATACCAATTAAACGCTTCACAAATCATATCAACATTAGAATATTTTGGTCTCCAAGAAAGTTTTTTAAAAGTTTCTTTTAAATCATAATGAAAATTCCAGTCATAAGACAGATAATGCCAACTTGATAAAGGTGAAAGACCCATTTTATCAAGGAAAAAAAGAGGGGCAATACAAAGATTTCTGTTAATAGGTAAAACCTTAGATTTTGAACCCACTTTCTCAAATGCTTCATTTAAATCATTTTGAAGAGTTGAATATTTATCTGTGCCTATATTAAAGTAACCAGAAATATTTTTTTCTGCTGTTTCAATAGATACATCGACTAAATCATCCAAGTGTGCAAATTGAAATATGTTTTTTCCTGATCCAATTATTGGTATTTTTTTATCGTCTATTACCCAATCAAATAAAATCTGAAAAATACCCAGTCTTTCCTTCGCAACAACTGGTCTAGGTCTGATAATAGAACAAGATTTAAAATATTTATCTTTATCATTAAAAGTTTTATTTACTTCAAGTTCTGCTAAATATTTTGATATTCCATAAATGCCAGTTGGATTATATTTTTGATAATCAACGTTCTCATTTTTTTTTGGCCTACCAAATATAGCAGAAGAACTCATATGACTAAAATGTGAAACATTGTGTTTGATTGCTTGAGTTAATATATTTTTTGTACCAAGAACATTGGCTTTATGAAAGTTTTTTCCAGCCTTAGTTAATGGAACTAAAGCTGCATTATGATGAACATAATCTACACCCTTAAAAATGTTTTTGTAGTCTAAAGTTGTATCAGAAATATCAATTTTATAAAAATTTGAAACCTTAGATATTTCTTCATCTTCTATAATATCAATAGATACTACTTCATGATTTTGGCTATATAGTTTTTTAACAATAGCTGAACCTAAAAATCCACTTGACCCTGTCACTAAATGTTTTTTCATCTTTAAATTTTACTTATCAAATCTTTTCTAACAAATAAGCCAGTGGTGCCCTCGGCCAGACTCGAACTGGCACTCCCAAAAGGGCAAGGATTTTAAGTCCTTTGTGTCTACCAATTTCACCACGAGGGCGTTGTTGAAAACGTCTTAATCTTTTATTTTTTTATATTATTGTCTTAACATGGTCTATTAAAAAAATAAATTTTTCTCTTAAGTTTCTCATGTTGTATTGTATGGACTAAATAATACTAGGTTTTTCTAAGAAACCGAGTCAAATGACTAATAATTATAATTGAACATAGATTGCTATTATCGTATATTTTAAAATATCAACTTAGCTATTAACCTTGAAAAAATGACGATAGAAAACATTAATTTATCACTTAAAAAGAAAACCTATCTCTCAAACGAAAATTTTCATTTATTTGAAATTGATAATTTTCTACCAGATAATCAATACAGCTCTCTTTTAGACACATTTCCAGATGATAAATATTTTAAAAACCAAGATAAAACCTTCGTCAAGGACACTTTAAGTTGTAAGGATACAAATTTTGAGAATTTTTTAAATGAAAACAAACATTGGAAGTTTTTATTTAAGTCATTTAATAGCAACAAATTTTTAAGATCAGCTTATTTTTCATCTTTAATTGCTAATCTAAAATCAAGAGGTTTAAGTGCATTAAAAATTTGGACATTAGACAAAAAAAAAGTCCCCTTTTTTTTAAGACCTTTTTTTAGAGAACTTGAAGTTACTTTTATGTTTACAAAAATATACGGCCAAAAAAATATTCTCCCACATACTGACATACCATCGAAATTTTTATCAATGATTTATTATTTTCCTAAAAATGGTGGGAAAAATAAAGATATGGGTAACACAATATTTTGGAAAAATACAAGTAACCCACAAATTTGGAAAAATTGGGAAAATAAAGAAATTTCAACTAACGAATATAAAGATTTTAAAGATAATCACGTTATTTTTCATCAAGCTAAATATTCAAGAAATAAATTAGTGGGATTTGTTAAGTCAGAAAATTCATGGCATTCTGTTGATACAATTGATCTAGAAGCTAATGAAGTAAGGCAAACTTTAAATATATTTGTTAGAGTAAAAAAAAATTAAAATTTTATATTTACCATTAACTTTTAAATAGCTAATAGGAATAAGATACAATGTCTTTTATAAAAAAATTTTTAAAAACAATAATTACATACATAGCTAAAAGAATAAATATTTTTCCTGAAAATGTTTATAAGAATGAAAGAATTTCTTATAATCAAATTGATATTTACTATTCACCCTCAAATAATAGAGTAAAAAGAAGATGGCTAAAGTTTGAGAAAGATGGAAAGGAACAAAATACAATTAATTGGATAAATAGCTTTAAAGATCATGAGGTATTTTTTGACATAGGTGCTAATATTGGTGTTTTTTCAATTTACGCTGGATTGAAAAAAAATATTAAAGTTTATGCTTTTGAGCCTGAAGTAAACTCATTTATTGACTTAACAAAAACAATAAAATTAAACAAATGTAATAATATTACTCCAGTGCTTATTGCTTTAAGTGATGTTAGATCTGCTAATTATTTTAATTACAAAAGTGAGTTTGTTTCTGGTCACTCAAGTCATAATTTTGGTGATCAAACACAAAAAAGTTTTTCTTATTTAACATGTAGCGATACAATTGATAATCTTGTTTCGACAAAAAAAATATTAGAACCAAATTATATTAAAATAGATATAGATGGAAATGAAAAAGAGGTGTTTAATGGAATGCAAGAAACCTTAAAGCTTCAGTCTTTAAAATCTGTCTTGATAGAGATTAACAATGATGATGAGATGAGTTATTTTCATAATTATTTCAAAACTTTAAATTTTAAGCAAACTGGAATACCCTCTGAGAGTAATAATAATTATATATTTTCAAAAATTTATTTTTGAAAATGATTAATAATTATTTTCTATTTTTTAAATTTTTAAAATCATCGAATCCACCTAAAAAACTTGGAAGAAGATTTAAAAAATACCACTTATAAGATGACCAAAAGAATTTTTGACTATTCCATCCATTTTTAATTTGTACAAATTTAGTTTTATTATTTGATAATACTATTGCTGCGTTAACAATATTCGAGTTAATACCCACTATTTTGTTAAGTTTAGAAAAAATTATCACCTCTATAAGTGACTCTAAACCAAGTTTAAATTTATGTAAGGGTCTTTTTGGAATTAAAAAATCATTAGGATCATCCGTTCTAAAACTATTATAAAATGATATTTTATTTCCGTATCTTTTTTTTAAAATTTCGAGTTTTTTTTTATCCTCTGTAACAACAAAAATTTTTTCATAATTTTCTTCCTTTATATAAAAATCAATTAAGTTTATAATTTGATTTTTAGTTGCCGGAAAAGCATGACCTGGAGAGTAATAGTAATCACTACCTCTCCAATGAATACCCAATACTTTGTATCCTTTAATTTCAGAAAGATAAAACTCATTTGCTAAATCATATATATTTGGTTGAATTTCAAAATATTTATTTAAAATTTGATAATATGCTGTAAAATCAGTTTCTTTTTGAAAATATTTATTTCTTCCATTCTCATCTAAAATATCATTATTTGTTGAAAAAAAAAATGTTTTGCTTTTATAAACTTCGCTAAGTTTAAATTTTGAAACTTGTGTAAAATAATAAAGCCACGTATTTTTTGTGCCATTAACAGGTTCTGCTTCACTGTTAAACGAACTAAAGTTCTCAATATCTACAACAGGAATATATCCTTTTTTTTCTGCATATTTTAAATGATCCAACACATAAAAAAATACTGAAAATAATCCACCTCTATCTCTATTAATTACATAAAATTTTTTATCTTCATTCAATATTCCTGGTTTGAAAGTTCTTTTTTCATTCTTTCTAGAAGTATACCATTTAACAATGTTCTTTTTTATTAACCTTTTATCGATAAAAAATTTGATTATTAAAGATTTAATCTTATTGATCATTTAACGAACTTATATCATAGCAATATGATACTTCTATAGGCTTTAGTCATATACTAAATATAACTATTTACGATGATATTTTGAGTTAAACAAGATTAATAAGTAAATTTTTTAAATTACAAATATTAAAAACCAATATGATGTTAAACCCGATGCAATAGTAAGAATTACGTTTCTTGAAAAAAAACCAATAATTATCGCTGTAAGAGCACCATAAATTTTTGGGTCTGAGATAACAACAAATGCCCCATAATCATCTAAAAGGACGCCAGGGAAAATTATAGATGGAAAAACAACTGAGGGCACATAATTTAAAGTTTTTCTAAAATTTTCATTAAAAACATCTTTATCTATTAATGTGATCATTCCCATTCTAGTGAGATAGGTAATAAATCCTGCAATAAATATTGAAGCCCAGGTCATTTCTTAAATTTTAATATTAAGTAAGCAGCAAATAAACCAATTAGTGGTGAGATTAGAATATATGACTTAAATGGTGCGTTAAAAAAAAAAGTTGCAGTTAAACCTGAGACAATCATTACAATTAAATGATCTAATTTTCTTAATTCATTAATTATAATTGCGATAAAAGTTAGTGGTATCGCAAATTTTAATCCTAAAGACTCTGGAACTATAGAGCCTAAAAAAATTCCTATTATTGTAGAAATTTGCCAACAAAGCCAAAGAATTATTCCAGAGCCTAGCAAATGATAATGATTAAAGTTTTGGTCTTTGTTTTTTTTGAAGTAGACGTTTGAAACTGCAAAACCCTGGTCAACAATAAAATAAGAAATAAAAAGTTTTTTTAACAATGATAATTTATTTAAGTGTTCAGATAAAACAGCTCCATAAAGTAAGTGTCTTGAATTAATTATACCAACTGACGTGATAGCGATAAGAGATGATGCTCCACCTGATAATAATTGTAAAAACACAATTTGTGAAGCGCCCCCAAATATGATTAATGATGTCGCGTAAGTCATTATTGGATCAAAACCTAATTCAATACCAATTGCTCCAAATATTATTCCAAAGGGAATAACTGAAAGCAAATGAGGAGCTACATCAAAAAAACCTAACTTAAAGATTTGAAGTTTTGATAACATTTTAACCTTTTAAGGCTTCAACTAAAAATTTTGAATCTAAATCACAGTCTTTATAACCTTGCTTGATGATATTCAAATATCTCGTACTTGGATATTTAAAAGGAGTCTTTTTTTCCATTGAATATGCCATTACATCCCTACCCTCGTATTTAAAAAAAATTTTTTTATAAAGAATAGGAAAGTCCTCATATTTATCCAAACAAGACTCATCTTTTTCTGTGATTTCATACAATGCTCCTTGCACACTAGATCCTTCTTTATATTCTATGTCTGCTACACATAACTCGCTTCTAAAAGTTAATCGATAATCTTGAAGAATATATTTTTTTAAATACTTGCAACCAGAACACCTTTTTTTCATCTGTTTTTGATGAAGATTACTCCCATAGGCAAAATATAACATTATACCTCGTTTACTATTTGAATTTTTTGTTCTGCAACAAATTTTAAAATTTCATTGTTACAAGTATCAATTTTAGCTTTATCAGTAGATCTTACAACAATAGAAACACCTAGTTTTCCTGCACGAAAAAATGGATAGCTCCCAATTTCAACATCCTGATTATTATTTTGAACTTGGGTTAAAGATTTTGCAATTTCACTTTCAACGGTTCTGAGATTAATTGTATGACTTAAAATTGGAGCACCACCTGTAATCAAATGTTCGAGACCACCAAGCATTGATTTAAGGATTGAGGGTACTCCTGGAAGAGAAAAAACATTTTCAACATAGAATCCAGGCGCACCACTCGTGGGGTTAAATATAAGTTTTGCAGTCATTGGCATCATAGCCATTTTTTTTCTACCTTCACTAAATTCGCTTGGCTTGTAATATTTTTCTAATATTGAAAGAGCTTCCTTATGATAACCGTAATCTATATTAAATGCTTTTGATACTGACTCTGCAGTTATATCATCATGTGTTGGTCCAATTCCACCTGTTGTAAAAACGTATGTGAATTTATTTTTAAAATTATTTATTGTATCAATTATATTTTTTTCAATATCTGGAATTATTCTTACTTCCTTAACTTGTACACCTAAAGAATTCAACCATAGTGATAAAGTACTAGTGTTGATATCTTTAGTTCTTCCAGAAAGAACTTCATTTCCAATTATTATTATGCCAGCATTTATTTCTTTTTTATTTTTCATATACAAATATAAGTTAATAAATATGAAATTTACCAGTACTTTAATCAAAGGCAAACTAATCAAGCGGTATAAAAGATTTTTTGTCGATATCAAAGTAAATAATTCAAAAATTACCGCACATTGTCCCAACACTGGCTCAATGATGGGTCTTTTAGAACCTGGAAATAAAGTCTTTGTATCTGAAAATAACGATCCAAAAAGAAAACTTAAATTTACATTAGAAATGATCGAGTCTAGTAAGCGCATGATTGGTGTAAATACTCATAGAGCAAACAAAATAGTGCTTGATGGTTTAAATAAAAATTTAATTAAAGAGCTCAAGGATATTAAAGAAATAAAATCAGAATTTAAATATTCAGATGACACTAGGTTTGATTTTTTATGTGATAAAAATTTAATAGAAGTGAAAAACGTAACTCTTTTAAGAAATAAAGATTTTGCAGAATTTCCAGACGCTATAACATCTAGAGGCTCAAAACATTTAATTAAGTTAGCTGAATCAATAAAAAAGGGCTATAAACCGTTTGTCTTATTTTTAACTCAAATTGAGGGTATAAATAAATTTAAAATAGCTAAAGATATCGATACTGAATACTATAAGAATTATTTAAAAGTTAAAAAAGTTGGTGTCAAATTTTTAGCTTATAGATGTAAATTAAACGATAAAGAAATCAAAATAGAAAAAAAAATAAATATTATTGATGAGTAACTATTTGGAAAAGTTTGAAAAAATGAGAATTGCTGGTTCTCTAGCATCTAAAACTTTAGACATGATTACAAATTATGTGAAAGAAGGAACGACAACAAATCATATTGATAAACTTTGTTATGAATTTATAAAAGATAATGGTGGATATTCTGCTCCACAATTTTACAGGGGATTTGAAAAATCAATTTGTACCTCACTTAATCACGTAGTTTGTCACGGTATACCTGGTGATAGAACACTTCAAAATGGAGATATTCTTAATATAGATGTAACTGCTATAATTAATGATCACTACGGAGATACTAGCCGAATGTATACAGTCGGAGAAATTTCTGTAAAATCAAAAAAACTTATTAACGTTACTCATGAGTCTCTAAATAGAGCAATTAAAATATTAAAACCAGGAAAAAGAATTGGTGATATTGGCCATGAGATACAATCTTTTGTAGAAAAAAATGGTTTCTCAGTTGTAAGAGATTTTTGTGGTCACGGAATAGGTACAAACTTTCATCAGGAACCAAATATTCTTCACTATGGTTCAAAGGATACTGGGGACGAATTAAAACCAGGTATGACTTTTACTATTGAGCCTATGATAAATGCTGGAAAGTATAACACTATGGTTTTAAATGATGGTTGGACAGCAGTTACAAAAGATAAAAAATTATCTGCACAATTTGAGCATACTGTGGGAATAACAGAAAATGGTTATGAAATTTTTACAGAATCTGCTAAAG
>Ga0066364_10000141_pt1 | contig 13724 bp, 19 predicted proteins | sample Knorr_S7_td_Surf_FD_70970 | JGI IMG/M metagenome (GOLD analysis project Ga0066364, IMG submission 70970) | Marine microbial communities from Southern Atlantic Ocean transect - Knorr_S7_td_SurfaceA_ad_6m_LV_A | ecosystem: Environmental > Aquatic > Marine > Oceanic | place: Southern Atlantic...
TGTTAAAACCTTTTTAGGAAATTAAACATATAACTATTTGCCCCAGGGTTTTTATCACCAAAACTGGCATTAGATATGTGATTGTATGAAAGACCTAATTCAGTGTTCTTAAACAAATCCAACGATAATTGCACCTCACTTTTAAATTCTATAATATGTCCAAGATCTTTTCCATCGCCTTCTCCGTATAAACCTGGAGTAAAACTTGGTATTATATTTAAAGATCCAATCTTATATTGAGCTTGAACACCTGTGTAAAAATATTTTGCATTATCAGCAGTAAACATAAATCCAGTTACAGGAGACAAAGTACCTAAAAAACTTTCCCGTATTAAATTTTCATTTTGGTGTTGAATTCCAAATAAAGTTGATTTTGCTCCATCATCACTAAAGTCAAAAGTACCAGAATAAAAATTCCACTGATGTTCTTTGTCAAATACTACTTTATCTTCTGCATAGCATGGCATAGCGAGTGCTAGAAAAATAAAAGCGCATTTAAGATATTTCAAAATCATTTTTTTTGTTATTTGATAATAATAACTTTTCTAAATATTAATAGTCCTCCAAAAATAAACAAAATCAACGGTATTAACCAAAGAAGGATTGTGTTTTTATCAAATTTTGGATCATATATAATCCAATCTCCATATTTAACCTTTAAGTAATCGTATATTTCGTCATCTGTTTCACCCTCGTCAATTTTCTTAATAATTAAATCTCGTATACTTAGTGCAAATTCAGATTGGGAGTCGTATACTGATTGACCTTGGCAAATTAAACATCTCAAATTTTTTGAAACTTTATCTATTCTTTTTATTTTTTCATCTGCAAAACTATAATTGATAAAAAGAAAGAATATTATTAAAGATATGATATTAAATTTATTATTCATTGTTTTGCTAATGATTGAATTTCTTTGACATTTTCTTCATTAATTGGTCCTAAATATTTTTTAATTATTTTTTTATTTATATTATTTATCAAATAAGTTTCTGGAACTCCATACGCTCCTATTTCAATGGAAATTAATCCATTTTTATCTTTGAGAATAATATCGTAAGGATTTCCTAGTTCTGAAAGAAAAGATTTAGCATTTTCAAACTTATCTTTGTAATTTAAACCTATCAAATCTACCTTGATATTTTCTCTAAGTTTAATTAAATTTTTATGTTCCTTCCTACAAGGTAAGCACCATGATGACCAAATATTGAGAATTATATATTTTTTGTCAGGTGAAATATTTTTAAAACTTATTTTTTTGTTTGAAAAAAACTCATAACTTTCGAAATTTTCGATTTTTTTGTAAACAATATTTTCGGTGGTATAATAATTATTTTTATTGAGACCTAAATAAAAGGTGAAAAATATAAAAATTAATGAGGACAAAATTAAGAATAATTTTATTTTCTTATTTACCATATTTTATAACTGCTAAAGTTCCTCCAAATGCTAGCATAATTATAGATATCCAAATCCAAATCATAAAGGGTTTATGTTGATATCTTACATTAAAAATTTCGTTATCTTTAAGTAAAGTAAAGACTATAAAATTATCATTAAATAAATTAGTTTTAATATCGGCCTCACTTGTTGAAATGACTGGTTGGTTATATATTCTAATTTCTGGATTAAAATTTAATGTATTTTTTCCACTGTCAATAACCTCAAAATCTCCTCTTAAAAGCTTATAGTTATCTTTTTCATCAAAGTTAATACCCTTAAATTTAATTGTTTTATCTATAAACTTTAGTTCGTCACCAACTTTCATATTGGAGTTAAATTCCTCTGAGTAAATTCCATTTAAAAGAATACTCAAAATAAGAATACTAAAAGAGAAATGTGAAATTTTTTGAGGAATTTGTATAGATTTACTAAAAAAATCACGTAAGCTATTCAATACAAGAAATATCGAAGCAGCAATTAAAAAACTAGAAAAAAGATAACTAACACTTGAATTAGTAAATATTATGTATGCAATAATTAATGATGATATAAAGACAATTATTTGTGTATAATTTATTTTTTTTAGTTTGTCGTTGATCCATTTAACTCTAGGCCCAAATGACATAAAGATAAAAAAAGGTATAAGAAAGGGTATCATCAGTTTTTGGTAAAAAGGTGGTCCCACTGATATTTTTTCATTAGTAAAAACTTCCAAAAATATTGGATAGATAGTGCCTATTAAAACTACAGATAAAAAATACATCATAAACCAATTATTCACTAAAACTGCAGTTTCTTTACTTAAAATGTTAAAGTTATTTGAAGTTTTTTTGTCATTTTCTGAATAAATAAATAGAACGATGATTGCTAAGAAAATTAAAAAGAATAAAAAAGTAAGTATGAACACTCCTCTCGATGGATCATTTGCGAAGGTATGAATAGAATTCAAAATTCCAGATCTTACTAGAAAAGTCCCACTCATACTTAATGAGAAAGTTGCAATAGATAAAACTATGGTCCAGTTCTTTAAAGCGTTTCTTTTTTCAAGTACTAGAATTGTATGCAATAAAGCTGTTAGACAAAACCATGGCATCAAAGAAACATTTTCTACTGGATCCCAAAACCAAAAACCACCCCATCCAAGCTCATAGTAAGCCCATATTGAACCTAGCATAATGCCAAGTGTTAAAAAAATCCAAGAAAGAAATACCCATTTTTTTATTTGTTTCGCCCATTCTGAGTTAACAGTATTATTTATAACTGCAGCAAGAGAAGATGAAAATATTAATGAGGTGCCAACATAACCAATATATAGAATTGGAGGGTGAATTGCTAAAGCAGGGTCTTGTAAAATCGGATTAAGACCTAGTCCTTCTAAAGGTACCGGAAATATATAATCAAATGGATTAGATGTGATAATTATAAAAAGTAAAAATCCTAATATAATTATTTCCTGAAATATAACTGTCAATAATTTGTATTTATTGTCGTAATTTTTTGTATCTAATATAAATAAAAAAAGAAATAAAACCAAAACCAAAAGCCATAAAAGCAAACTTCCCTCATGATTTCCCCATACACCTGAAATTTTATAGAAAAACGGTTTTTCAGTATGAGAGTTATTATAAACTGTTATATTGCTAAAATCTGACGATACAAATGCAATCAATAAACATGAAAAACTAAAAATTACAAAAAATAATTGTAAAGTAATTATAGTGTAAATTTTTTTTGGAAAAATTTTAGATTGGTTTCCTATAAGTTTTGCCGATTGTAATATAATTAAAAATGCAAAGATAGTGCAAAAAATCAGCGAGTAAGAACCTAGGTGGCTAATCATTATTTGTTTCTAAAGCTTCTTTAACCTCTGGCGGCATATAATTTTCGTCATGCTTAGCTAAAATTTTATTTGCAATAAAAAATCTTCTATCTTGAATAAAACCTTCTGCAACTACTCCTTTTCCCTCCTCAAATAGATTGGGTATAATGCCAGAATACTTTACTCGAATCTCATTTTTGTAATCAGTTATTACAAAGTTTATTTCATTCGACATAATCTCTATAGAGTTTTTTTTTACCATACCACCAATTCTTACTTTTTTTTTTGTTAATTCGCTAAGATTTTGAATTTCAGTTGGGGACTTAAAGTAAACAACATTTTCCTCTAATGACTTCAAAATTAAGAAAACAATTAAAACTAAAGATAAAAATAAAAAAAATAAAAAAGTAATTCTTAGCTTTACTTTTTTACTAATCATGAATTAATTAGTTAAATTTTAGAAATATTTGTAAATGCAAGTATCTCTTTGTAAGTCTCTTGTTTTCTTACAGTTTCAGAAACATCTTTTGTAAGATCAAAATATTTAGTTTTGAATTTTTTTTGCTCTTTTACTAACTGTAATTTAATTACTGTATATAAACTAATAAAGCACACAAGTGTAAATATGAAAGATGACCAAACATATAATCCGTATCCGTTCATACTTATAAATTCGTAAATCATATTCTATCTAATCCTTTATTTTTAATCTTTATCAGTTCTGTATTATATTTCATTAAAAATATTAAAATTGAAAAAAGTACAAATGCCGCAGTCATAATGAATAATGGCAGCAACATTGAGCTATGTATAGAGGAACCTGAAAGAGTTATTGATGCTGGTTGATGTAACGTATTCCACCATTCTACAGAGAATTTAATTATAGGTAGATTTATAAGTCCAAGTATTGATATTAAAGACGTAACTTTGTTAACACTCGTTTTATTTTCAAGAATTCTCCAAGATAAAATATAAAGTATATAGAAAATACATAGTATAAGCATCGAGGTAATTCTCGCATCCCACGCCCACCAAGTTCCCCAAGTTGGACGCCCCCAAATTGATCCTGTTACTAGAGCAATTATATTAAATACCAAACCCGATGGAGCTAAACTTTTTGCAATTAATAAAAAATATTTATTTTTAAATACTAAATTTCCCAAAGATAAAATAGCGATTAATGAAAAAATACCAACTGAAGTCCAAGCCGATGGAACATGCACATACATTATTCTAACGCTATCGCTTTGTTTATAATCCTCAGGTGATAATACAAGAGCTTCAATAACTCCAATTGAAAAAACTATTATAAATAAAATAAAAATATATTTTTGAGCTTTAAAGCTCATTTTGCTTAATTTTATAAATGGTTGCATAAAGAACAACTATGTAATCATTATGAAAATATTTTCTAGGGGAATTTCTGACCAAGAACACAGAGGGAGATAAATAAGGAAGAAGTTTGTGTCCTTGATCAGAATAATTAACTTATTTCAAATAGATATGTCTAAGTTTTGAGTTAAATGTGTTTAAATATTGACTGGGATATTAATTAGACGGCTTAAAGTAGCTAGATCCTCTTTTACCAGAAAATATCTCATTTATTAGAGGGTGTTTAATAGGTTCTTCTGAGTTATCCGCTAATAAATTTTGCTCAGATACATAAGCCTCGTAAGTAATTTCGTCATTTTCAGCAAGCAAATGATAAAATGGTTGATCTTTTCTTGGTCTTACATTTTTAGGTATTGATTGATACCATTCCTCTGAATTATTAAATTCAAAATCCACATCATAAATGACACCTCTGAAATCAAAATGTCTGTGTTTTACAACGTCGCCTATTGAAAATTTTGCTTTTTGAACAGTCACTATATTAATATGGGGATTTAAAAGAAAAAATCAATAAAAAAACTTGAATGTTTTCTCAATCTGTTAATATGTGTTGTGAATAAATCTTTGATTAAATTTGTCACAGACTTTGGCCCGCTTTTAGTTTTTTTCAGTTTTTACTATAATAACGATAAAGACCTAAAGGTTGCTATACCACCATTTATAGTTGCAACATTAATTGCTCTCGTAATAGTTTGGTTTCTAGAAAAAAAAATTCCAATGATTCCTCTTGTTGGAGGTATTTTAATTACTTTTTTTGGAGCACTTACAATTTATTTTGATAACCCAATTTTTATATATATTAAACCCACAGTGGTGAATATATTATTTGGAACTATTTTAATTTTTGGGAAATTTTTTTCATCAGAACCTTTGTTAAAAAAATTTTTGGGAAAATCATTACTAATAAAGGATGAAGGCTGGTATATTTTAACAAATAGGTGGATATATTTTTTCTTTTTTTTAGCAATATTAAATGAAATAATATGGAGAACCCAGTCTGAAGAATTTTGGGTAAACTTTAAAGTTTGGGGTTTATTACCAATTTCATTCATATTTACAGCATTCCAAATTGGTTTAATAAATAAATATAAAATAGATGAAAACTAATTTAAAATTAATAATTAATAATAAATATGATGCAGATAAAAAAAAAATTTTTTTTGAAAAGAAAGAACTCAAAATAATTCTAGATCTTTATGCGAAAATGGTTTCAGAAGGATCCTGGAAAGATTATGGATTAACTATTTCAGCTAAACAGGTAGGTTTTAGTATTTTTAAAAATGCAGCTGAGAATGAAATGTATAAAATTTGCAAAAACTTTAAACCTAGTAATAAATATTTTAAATACGTGATAACTGATTCAAAAGGTATAATTTATAAAAACTCAGACAATCTTGAAAATTTACTAAATAATACTAATTGGAAAAAAGTTCAAAAATAATTATCTTCTTTGTCCAAACAATCTTAACAGCATTATAAATAAGTTGATGAAATCCAAGTATAAAGTTAATGCGCCCATTATAGCTTTTTTACCCATTAACTCTCCACTATCAGAAGCTACATACATGTTTTTAATCTTCTGAGTATCATAAGCTGTAAGTCCTACGAATATTAGTACCCCTAAGATTGATATAACAAAGTACATCATAGATGATTTTAAAAAAATATTTACTAAAGATGCAATTATAATCCCAATTAAACCCATTATTAAAAAGGATCCAAATTTTGTAAGGTCTCTTTTTGTGGTATAACCGTAAATACTCATTGCACCGAATGTTGCAGAAGTAATAAAGAAAACTCTTGTTACACTTAATCCTGTGTAAACTAATAGAATTGAGGAAAGTGAAAGTCCCATCAGGCCTGCAAAAATCCAAAATACAGTTTGTGCTTTTGATGAGCTCATTTTATTAATACCAAAGCTCATATAAAAAACTATCCCTAAAGGTGCTAACATAATTATCCACTTCAAACCAGACAAGTAAATTGCATTACCAATTTGTGTTAAAGCGACTATTGAACCATCTGCACTAGTAACTACAGACATCTTAAATGTTAAAAGCGCAATAATTCCTGTTAGCAAAACACCGGTTGACATATAATTGTAGACTTTAAGCATGTAAGCTCTTAAGCCTTCATCTGTAACTGCAGCAGTTTTGGCAGTTGTTGTTTTGTTTTTTAATATATTATCCCTATTAAATTCCATAATTTATATATAGTAATAATTTGATATATTTTCAAGCTATCAAAGTAAAATTACTTATAGTTTACAATTATGAATTATAAAAAATTAGGAAATACAGACCTTAATGTGAGCACAATTTGTCTCGGCACTATGACATGGGGAGAACAAAATACTGAGTTGGAGGCTTTTGAACAAATGGATTATGCAATTGATAATGGAGTAAATTTTTGGGATACCGCAGAACTATACTCTGTTCCTCCAAAAAAAAATACATACGGTTTAACTGAGGAGATAATTGGCAATTGGTTTGTTAAATCAAAAAAAAGAGAGCAGATTATACTTGCCTCAAAAGTAGCAGGACCTTCCAGAAACTACCTTAGAGATGGAGAAAATAGCTTTGCTGGAAAAAATTTAGAAAGCGCAATCAATAATAGTCTTAAAAGATTAAAAACAGATTATATAGATTTGTATCAATTACACTGGCCTGAAAGAAACGTAAACAATTTTGGAAGACTTGGGTACATTCATAAAGAAAGTGAGTGGAATCAGTTTGAAGACGTGTTGGGTGATTTAAAAAAGTATATTGATTCTGGAAAAATTAGGTACGTAGGTCTTTCCAATGAAACTCCATGGGGAGTTATGAATTTTATGCAATTATCTAAGGATAAAAATTTACCTAGAATGATGTCAATTCAAAATCCTTACAGTCTACTTAATCGTTCATATGAAGTTGGACTTGCAGAAGTTTCGATCAGAGAACAAATAGGTTGTTTGTCATATTCTCCTCTAGCCAGTGGATATTTGAGTGGAAAATATAGAAACGGAGCAATGCCTAAAGGCTCAAGAATTGAGAGGGATTATGAATTTTGGGGCAGATACAGAAAACCACAATCTAATAATGCAGTAGAGGAGTATTACAAAATCAGTAAAAAATTTGAGCTTGATATGAGCCAAATGTCTATAAAATTTTGCGAGATGCAAGATTTTATGACAAGTGTAATTATTGGTGCAACTACAATGGAGCAGTTGAAAACAAATATAGAAAGTGTACAAGTAAATTTAGACAAAGATGTAATAAATGAAATTAATACTGTTCAAAAAAAATATCCTAACCCATGTCCATAATTAAAAAAATTTATAGTGCTTTATTCATATATATTTTAGTTTTATCAAGCACAGTAAACGCAGAGGAAATTAAAAAAATTGGAAAATTTAAAGATTGGGAAACTATAGTTTATAAAAATGGCACAGAAAAGGTTTGCTTTGCACAATCCAAACCCGTTCTTCAATCCCCAAAAAAAACTGAGAGAGATTCAAGAATTTTTGTAAGTTTTAGACCTAATGAAAAAATATTTGACGAAGTAAGCACAACGTCTGGGTATGATTTTAATGAACAAAATACTGTTTCAGCAAAATCTGGAAAATCAAATTATAAATTTGATATTAAAAAAGAAAACTTCGCCTGGATTAGTGAAAATAAAATTGAAAAAAAAATTATAAAAACCATGAAAAAAGCCTCAAGAATTATGGTGACCGGCTATAATAAATCAGGCTCACAAACAATTGATCATTATTCTTTAATGGGATTTACTAAAGCCTATAATAGTGCAAAAAAAAGTTGTGAGTAATGAGCGAAAAAAATAAAATAAGAGCTCTTTGGCCAACATTATTTGGAGAATTTCACAACGAAAATCATCAGAACATCAAGAAAGAATTAATTAATTTTTTCGAGGACTACAAAAAGAAAAATCCCTCAGGACGTAAAAAAAGCTCACTAGGTACAGAAAACTATAATCTTTACGAGAGCAAATACGATTTACATATGCAAAAAAATCCTGTTTACGACAAATTATTTTCTGATTTTATTATGAGAGGTTTTTTTACAATGTCAAATGAAGCAAATAAAAATTTGTTAAATAATTTTTCTGATAAAGAGATAGGAGTTTCAATAACTGGCTCATGGTTTATTCATTATGAGCAAGGTGGCTTTGTGCTGCCTCATAATCACGGAGAATGTAGCTGGTGTTGCGTTTATTATGTTCAGGTTGGCAAAGATGCTACAACTGGAAATGGAGGGACTTACTTTCAAAAACCAACCCCTAATAGAACAACTTTAGATTTTGGATCTTATTATAACAGATTTAATGTCCATGATTTTAATCCCGAAGAAGGTAAAATGCTAATTTGGCCAAGTTATGTTGTTCACGGATCATATCCATATAAAGGAGATCAAGACAGAATTATTATTTCTGCAAATGCAAATGTGTCTGTTTTAGAGAACGGAAAACCTATTAACACAAAATAAATGAAAAAAAGAATTATTTTAGCCTACTCAGGTGGATTAGATACTTCAATTATACTTAAATGGCTTCAGGAAAATTATGATGCTGAGGTAGTCGCATATACAGCTGATATTGGTCAGGAAATTAATAAAAAAAAAATAATTAGTAATGCAAAAAAGTTAGGAGTAAGAAATATTATTATAAAAGATTTAAAAGATACTTTTGTTAAAGAGTATGTTTATCCAATGATAAGAGGTCACGCACTATATGAAGGTGTTTATTTGCTTGGCACATCAATCGCACGGCCTTTAATAGCAAAAGATCAAATAAGAGTTGCAAAAAAATTCAAAGCTTTTGCAGTATCTCATGGTTCAACAGGAAAAGGTAATGATCAAGTAAGATTTGAATTGGGCTACCATTATTTTGGTCCTAAAATAAAAGTCATTGCTCCTTGGCGTATTTGGAAAATGAATTCAAGATCAGATTTAATTAAATACGCAAAAAAAAATAAAATACCTATTCCTAAAGATAAAAAAGGTGCATCACCTTTTTCAGTTGATGATAATTTATTTCATACTTCAACAGAAGGTAAAGCATTGGAAAATCCCAAAAACTTTGCCCCGGAATTTATATTTCAAAGAACAATATCTCCTGAGAAAGCTCCTAATAAACCAAGTTTTGTGACAATCAATTTTAAAAATGGAGATCCTTATGGAATTAATGGTAAAAAAGTTTCACCCGCTAAACTTTTAGAAAAACTTAATCAGTTAGCTGGTAAAAATGGAATTGGAAGAGTGGATCTAGTTGAAAATAGATTTATTGGAATTAAATCTAGAGGAGTTTATGAAACTCCAGGTGGAACTTTGTTGTTACATGCTCATAGAGCAATAGAGTCCGTAACATTAGATAAAGAAACAATGCATAAAAAGGATGAGATAATGCCAAGATATGCTGAATTAATTTATAATGGATATTGGTTTTCTAAAGAAAGATTTAAGTTACAAAAAATTATTGATAATAAAAGAAACAAAGTAAACGGCTCAGTAAAATTGAAGCTATATAAAGGAAATATCACTATTTATTCAAGACTAACTAAAAGCAAAGCTTATTCAATGAAAAAAGTTTCGTTTGAGGAAAATAAAACGTTTAATAAATCTAACGTAGAGAGATTCATTAATTTTCACAAAAAAAAGCTAAAATAAATAATTATGAATTTTGAGACATCTAGGGCGAAAGCCATTGAAAAGTTAGATAGATTTGTTGAAAGAAACTTATCGGACTATTCAAAATTGAGGAATTTTGATTTTGGACATGACAAACGTGATAATGTTTCATGTCTATCCCCATATATAACTCATGGAGTTCTTAACGAGGTTGAAGTTATTAAAAAATCATTAGCAAAATCCTCCTTTAGTAAAAACGAAAAATTTATTCAAGAAGTGCTCTGGAGAACTTATTGGAAGGGATGGCTAGAGTTAAGACCTTCAGTTTGGAGTGATTATATAATCAGCTTAAATAATATAAGAGAGAAATATAGAGAAGATCCAAATTATCTAAAAGCAATAGAAGGAAAAACTAATATCGAGTGCTTTGATGAGTGGGTAAAAGAATTAAAAAAACACAATTACTTGCACAATCATACGAGAATGTGGTTTGCTAGTATCTGGATTTTCACACTTGATTTACCTTGGCAATTAGGTGCAGAACTTTTTTTAAAACATCTTTATGATGGAGATGCTGCATCAAATACACTAGGTTGGAGATGGGTTGCTGGTATTCAAACACAAGGAAAGCATTATTTAGCATCAGAATGGAATATTAAAAAATTTACTAATAATAGGTTTCAAAATATAAAATTAAATGAGAACGCACCCCCAAAAATGACTGATAAAACTTATTCAATTATTAAGAACGATTTTATTAATCCGGAAATAAGTGAAGATAAAACGCTTGTCATTTTTGAAAATAATTTATCATTTGAAAATTCAGATTTTAAACAATTTAAATTTGATAAAATAATTTTAGCTGTTAACTCAAATGAATTTAGAAATATCAAACTAAGTGATAATGTTATAAAATTTAAGTCTGAGTTAATTAATGACCAACTTGAAAGAATTAAAAGCTTATCAATCAATTGTGAGAAGGTTTCAATTGATAAATTAAAAGATATAAAAAGTAACTTTTATATTCTTTACCCATCTGTTGGAGAAAATTTGGATTTTGTTTTATCTAACTTAAATAATTATAAATTTATTTATAGGGAATTGGATCAATTTTCTTGGCAATTTTGTAACAAAGGTTTTTTTAATTTTAAAAATTATATACCTAAGATAATTACTAAGTTTACCTAGCAAGTTTTATAAATATATCTCCCATTCCAGCTTGTAATTTTTCTAAAGGGGTGTTGTTTCTGATATCACAGTATTCTCCAGTAACAGGATGGGCTTTCACAATTTTTATGTCATTATCATTACATGGTTTTGTATTATGAAACAAACCAATGACCATTCGTCCATCTAAATTATAAACTTGGTCTTTTGAAATATTACTACCATCACAGAAATATTTTTTTGTTACTCTCTCAGGAAAATCTTTTTTTGTACAAGGATTATTAATTGTAAGAACATAAAATTCTTTTAATCCATCTTTAAATTTGTGCTTCATTTTTTGAACCGTCGTATATTTCATTAAATCACATGAGCAGGGCACACAACATCTATAATAATTTCCACACATTTGTTTTCCAGTATTTTCCTCACTTATATTAACAAACTCAGCACTACTATTAGGATCAATTAGTGATCCAGACACAGCACAGTATAATTTATTGTATTCAACAAAATCTTTATAGGTAATTTCTTTATCAATTATATACTTAAAAAATTTTGGACCTGCAGCGTTTCTATTATTGTCTGGAAAGATTCTAGACCAATCTGTAACTAAATCTTTATAATAATTTTTTTCAGAGGAAATGGAAATATTTGAAAAAGTTAGAGCTAACAAAATAAATGCAGTTAATCTAAAAATATTTTGCAGTAATTTCATATAATTTAATTTGGTTTTTAAAAACCCATTTTTGACCAGTTGAATCTCTCTTGGTCTTCTTTTTCGAATTTATTTAACTCTGCTTTTGAAGGTTTTCTAAAAATAAAAATACCTAGCGCAGCAATAAATAATGCTATTAATGATACTGAACAAAATGTCATGAGTTTTAATACATCAAATATTGATATTTTGTAATAATTTTATTCTAACATTTGTCGCACTCGAACAACCTTTTAAATTATTAATTTATTGCTATTTATAGCTTATGAAAAAAATCTATCTATTCTTAAGCTTCATTATAATGATTTTTGTACCGTCTATTACATTTGGGAACGTTATAGATAAACTCAATGAAGCAGGAAAATTTAATAAATTAAATGAAACTCTTTCTAAATCTGGTTTAAATGAAAATCTAAAAGGTGCTGGACCTTTTACTGTTTTTGCGCCATTAGATGATGCATTTGCTGCCATAAGTGCGCAAACATATTATGGTCTCTTAAGAGATGAAAATAAAGATAAGTTAGTAAATATACTAGGTCGACACGTTTTTTCAAAAAAAATTAACTCTTCTGAAATAGACGGTGAAATTAAACTTAAGGCTATTAACGGTGAAGAAATTACGATTAAAAAAGTAAATGGTATAGTTTATATTAATGAGGCAGAAGTTGTAACGGCTGATGTTGAAGTTTCAAACGGTGTAATACATTATATAAATAGAGTTCTTCAACCTTTAAAATAATTATTTTTGTCTTAACGTAATTGTTTGATTCAAATCTTTAACTGAAATTGTTTTGGTTTTTCCGTTTGTCCATTTAATTTGAACTCTAATATTTTTTTCATTTTTTCTAATCCCATAATGAGCGACTGGTTCCATCTGACATAAATATCCAGATCCAGCATCAATCGTTTTGGAATGCTTTCTTAAGTTCGAGATAAGAGTTACGGTTGCACCTCTTGCTGGTGCTCCGTATTTATTCATAGGTTTTACTCTTAAATATTTATGGTTAGGGTCCACTTTTGCTTTATAAAGGGATAATGGTTGGTCTCTGCTTTCACCATGAGAAACTAATAATTCCAATATACCGTCATTATCTATATCAGCTACCGCCGCTCCGGTTCCGTAACCATCAGGTTCTAAACCAATATCTAGTGGTAATTGTTCTAAAACTCCATTATCTAAAATTTTGAAAAGTTTATTTGGTTCACCTATGTTGTTCATAAAAACCTCATCATATCCATCATTATCTAAATCAGCTGAAATAATAGTTCTAATTCTTGTTGGTACATCAAAAGTTGGTTTTGCAATATCTTCAAAATTTTTATCTTTTAATACATAAGCTCTATGAAAACCTCCCCAGTTACCATTCAAAATATCCAATCTTCCTCTATAATATATATCTGATAAAGCTGTACCTCGACCGTTTTGAAGAACGTCCTCTACTCTATACTCGTATGCAACGTCTAAAAATTTACCGTTATTATTTTTATAAAGGAAATTTGCACCCCTCTCATTGGCAGCAAAAATATCCATTTTATTTGAAATAATATGACCTGCTACAAC
>Ga0066364_10000145_pt1 | contig 13579 bp, 14 predicted proteins | sample Knorr_S7_td_Surf_FD_70970 | JGI IMG/M metagenome (GOLD analysis project Ga0066364, IMG submission 70970) | Marine microbial communities from Southern Atlantic Ocean transect - Knorr_S7_td_SurfaceA_ad_6m_LV_A | ecosystem: Environmental > Aquatic > Marine > Oceanic | place: Southern Atlantic...
CCATTGCTTTTTGGTCTTCGTGTAGCTCACCGATCTCTTTACCTAACTGGTTAACAACAAAAGTTTTTAGTAGATCTGCGTTTTCACGCATTGCTACGGCATACTTTGCTCTTGCTTCAGCTAGTTTATTGCGATCTTCTGAGAATTCATTAATTTCTGCACCAAGTTTTTCTTCAAGCATTTTATCAATAGCTTCCACCATTGTAGCTTTATCATGCTCATACTTTTGTGCAAATTCTTCACGAAGTTCAGCAGTGGTTGCCAAGCGGTTCTCTTTAACCCTTTGGTTCCATGCACTTTCGATTTCTGCTCTGATTTCCTCTGAAATAGCGTTGTTTTCAAAGAGTGTCTTCAGTGCATCTAACATTAGTTTTCTCCTAAATTATTGGAGACCGTTGATAATGTTGACCAACGATTCCTTTAAGTATTTTTGAGCCTTTTCATCGCCGTGTATTTGGCGAGCCATATTTATTGCCTTGTAACCACCTGATGTATTCAACAAATGCTCGTAAATGGGAGTTGGATAGGCTCCCGGAGCACTTGGTTGTGCGACACAGTCAACAGTAATAATTTCAAACTCGCTGACCTCTCCGCTACCGTCTTCTTTAACATTTCCCGAACCCCTGGATGAGACACCAATCTTGACGCCGTTTTCCAACATTGTCTTAACTAGTTGTCCCATCGGAGTTGGAATTACTTTTAATTTTCCATAACCGTTTGGTCCGTCCATCCACATTTCGGTGATCATATGTGAAACACGATCCAAGTTTATGTTGAGTCCTTCTGGATGATCTACTTCACCAAGTACACTATATCCGCCTTTAATCTGATCGTTGAGCGTGTTGACAGCTCTACCGATTTCATTAACAGGATATACTCTTTGATTAGCATTACGTACACCACCTTGGATGCATATACCTTTTAAGTACAAGTCCTTACCACCTGACTCATTTTCGGCATGCTCCACGACCATTTTTGCTTGGTCGAATGATAGTGTTTCAGTTAAAGTTAACATCTAACCTTTAGTCCTCAATTAGCTACCGATAGGTGATTTAGTATCGGCACCTGTTTCGCCTGAGCCTTTCTTTTCAGCTCCGTGGCCATTGGCTTTGTTGTATGCTGGTGATTTAGCGTTACCAGGTACATTTACATTCCCCATAGAATCTTCTTTTGGAGTTTGTGCTGAACCTTTTGTATCGCCTTCGCCACCTTGTGCTATGTTACTAGCTGTTCCACCCATGTTATTAGCACTTGCTACTGGGCTTTTAGCTTTGTTGTCTTCACCTTTTGGTGTAGCAACTTTGTTCACATATTCACGCATAACTTCAGTTTGGGACTTTTTGCCTTCAAATGCTGGCTCCATGTCTTCTACTGGAAGTTCTTCACCGCCAAGTTCGGAAGTTGGCATTACTGCTTCATCTTCCTTCTCTTCATCACCCATATCCATATCAGCGGCATCGTCGTCCATGTCATCCATGTCGTCTTCGCCACCTTTATCAGCCATCATTTTTTCAAATTCAGCTTTTAGGTCATCAAGAGCGTCTTCTAGGTCAACGACTCTGTCTTCGATTTCTTCATCGTCGCCGCCCTTTTCCATATCACCTTCTTCGCCGTCAGCTTCCATGTCATTTATCATGTCGTCTGCCGCGTCACCGCCCATTGGGTCAGCTTCTGGTGTAATTTCCATATTTTCATCAGTTTCTTCGTCTGAAGCTTCTTCTACTTCTTCGTCTTCTTTTGAAGCTTCTTCTACTTCTTCGTCTTCTTTTGAAGCTTCTTCAACTGATTCTTCTGATTCGTCTGATTCTTCCTTCATATCCTTGTCGTCTTTTTTCTTCTTCTCATCTTTTTTATCTTTATCATGAGATCCTTCGTCGACTTCAAGGTCTTTAAGGTCATCTTCTAGCATTTTTTCATAAATGCCACGTGATTTTTCGATTACAAACTCGTGAAACAATGAATCCGCGCCATCGCGATCATTGTTAACTAATTTTTCGAGCATTTGCTCTAGTTTTGATTGATCTGCCATTTGTTTCTCCTGTCATGTTAATGGTGTAAGGCTGTCGATAATATTTACACTTTTATTATAAAATACGTGGAAAATGGTGTCAAAACGGGCTTTTTTGACGCCTAGTGTCAAAAATCATAATATCTCCTGAATTCACTTATGGTGATATGAGATAAGTTACTTACTTTTTTTAACTGCTTCGGTATAAAATCGTCGCCGTCTTCAACTATCCTTATATATTTAGTTCCTGCGTGTGCTTCGCAAGTAGAAGCTGTTTGTCGCTCCCAATTACCAAAATATGTAGCAGGTTCACCTAGTTTTTTGTAATTGTGTGTTCCTGCGTACAGATTATTTACCTTTGTACGCTGTCCTTTGTCGTCAGCTTTGCCGTGAAAATCAAATCCTAGTATGTAAATTGTGTCATGTTTGTGGGTGCTTGCCAGCCATAATGCTGTTGGTCCACTACTCCAACCTTTGCTAGGTTGAAAAAAATTAAATCCTTGAAATCCGTGATATTGTTTGTTTGGATTGGTCCATACTTCATTTTCCATCTGCCATTTATGTTGATTAATTTCTAGTATCATTTTTACATCTACTGCTACTAGGTAATGTGGTTGAAAATGTCTGAATACAGCGTTACAGGCATATACCTTGCCGTAATTTTTTAAAGGATGTAAGTCTATGTCTTTACGACTCTCGCCATTGCCTATCACGAAAGCTACGGTCATTTAAAAACTCCTACAGGGCTTCTGGTTGTGCCTGTATACCGTACATCTGACGTATAAAGTCTAGTTCCTTATCTTTTTCTTCTTGGTGGAATTCTGACGCTTTACGAGCTTTATTGATTTGCTTTAATGTAAGTCGTGTCTTTCTCGTGTCGTCACGCTTGACAATACTTTCGTCATCAACAGCATCATAGGACTTGTCTTCAACAGGTTCAAAAGTTTGTTTATCAAAATAAAAAAATTCTCGTAGTATCATGCTATTATTTATGCCGGAGGTGTATCCGGCGCTCCTCCTGCCGTTGGATCAGGAGCGGCCGCGTCTCCTTGACCTACTGTAATATCTCCGCCTTCATCTTCAGGTGGTGTGTCTTCTGCTCCTGCTATATCTGCTTCTATACCAGCACCGCTTACTCCGGCGCCTCTCATTTCTCCACTAGCATTAGTAGGAGTTGTGATATTCTCATCATTTTCTTCTTTCCACAGTCTTTCATTTTCAGCAAGTTCCGCGTCAGACATTCCTAAGAATCGTTTCATAGCGTATCTATTACTCATGAATGGTATTGCTTGTATCTGTGCGAATGTACCAATACGTTGATTATCTAATTCGCTTTGTCTGTAACTAGCAAAGTTTTGTGGTGGTTGGAAAGTAATATCAAACATTGCCAAATCAATGTTAATACCTTTTTCCATTAAGTATCTTTTAAATTCTTGATTAAACACTTCTATTAACAAATTTTGTAAACGTTCACAGTATTTGTTGAATCTTAGCTCTTGTATGAAAGCTGTTCCTACTCTACCATCATTGAATGAACTTTGTCCTTCATCTTGTGCCGCCGCCGGTAAGTATGAACTAGGAATACGTAAACCCCTAACAAGTTTATTTGTAAAATATTTAAGATCATCTATTTCACCTAGGTTGGTACCACCCGGAAGTGTTTCAACTTTGGAACCTCTACCTTCAGCAGTTTGCGGAAAGAAGTAATCTTCGTTTGTTGATAATGGATTGTAAGCACTATCGATTACACTTGTGCCTCCACCTGATTTAGACGGAATACGTCTTTGATGGATTTCCGTTTTTACACGTTCTACGAACTGCATTGCCAAATGACTTGGCATGTTACCTACATCAACATAAAAGACTCTTCTTTCCGGCGCTCTCTGTGTTCTGTAGATTATGATAGCATCTTCTAATAGTTCTTTTTGTTTGTATACTTTAAATATACCTTCTAGCAAACTATTTCCAAATGGTGCGTTGTTGTCTAATCCTTCTGACAAACTTAAATGAATCATGTGTTTAGCATCAACAGCAATTTCCTTGGTTTTATCATGACCAAATCTAGATGAACTACTTTGTGATGTCGTATTACCTACCATGCCTCTTACACCGCCTGTTAAATATCCTGAACCTCCTCCAGTAACATTTCCATTAGTGGTGTATGGTGTAGTAGCAACTTTGTCTACAAAATTTAAATTCATATCTCTAACAATATATTGTTCAGGTTTTTTACCTTCAGATTCGTTTACAATAATACTAGATACCTTTGCCGCATCAACATGAAACCAATTTTTTGTTTCTGGATCTCTTAAGAAAAAAGAATCACCATATTTAAAAACATTACGCACAATTCTAAACATGCGTGTTTCAAAGTTGTTTTGCTTGTGCCACTGCTGTAAGTATTGTTCAATTATTTTAATTTCGCTACCTGTAGCAGTCTGTTTGAAATCTATTTGAAAAGAAGTTTTGTTTTGCGTATTCATTTGCGTACAAAATTCCGCCAATATGTCCAATGCTCCATTGACTTCTGAGTCCATATCCATTACATTATATTGTCCATAACGTTCTACTCTGTTAGGAGCACCCGTGTAAACATCTGGCAGATAACTTGAATAATTTGTTCTAGCCGGTCCTGGTTGGCTTCCTGCTACGCTTAATGGACTGTTTGACCCATCAGCATCTGCTTGTGTAAAATATCTTTTCCAACTCATCTTATTGAACACCCGTCATTACGTTATTATCTTTGTTAACCATCTTTTTCAGAAGTTTATTTGTTTCTTTCTGTTCCTCGATCATACTATTACTTATATCACTGTTGTTATTACGGTTCCCATGTCTGGCAGATCTTCTATCTTCAGCTGACATTTTTGGTTTTGGTTCTGCTGGTTTTTCATCATCATTCTTATCATTAAAAGGATTAATATAATCAAGGCCCGCACCAATAGCATTTTTACCAGCTTGGAATCCGTCTACAATGGCATTTTTTACAGTTTTGGATGTTTCAACAACAGGTTGAACAACATTTTCATCTAAGGCCTTACCTGCTCCTTCTATCTTCTCTTTAACATTATCTTTAATCTCTTGAAAATCTGGTATATCCGGAAGTATGAAATCCAAAAATTCTTTAATCTTTTTAACAAAGTAATCTTTAATATCTGTTAGTACCTGTTTCATATCTGCCATTGTTGGTATAGCATCTTTCAAACTTTCAATACCTTCTTTTAACGCTAATTTAATTTCTTCAATAGTCGGTATATCTGGCATCATACCTTTTAATTTTTTAACAAGTTCATCAAATTTTTTCTCAATTTCTTCCATGCTAGGAAGGTCTGGTAACCAAGATGTTAATGTGTCTTTAATTTTCTTTTTAATTTCTTCATATTGTATACCAAAATATCCAAGAAATCCCTTTTCTTGTATTTCCTTAAAGATATTCATAGCACCTACAACCATATCTCGACCTTTGGTATCTAACCAGCCCATGGTACTGTTAAAGCCGTCAATTAACATTTTTTTTCCATCATTCTTAAGCCATAAGTATGCTTCATTTAGTTGTTCAATGAACGGCCCAAGTGCTTCTTTAGCTTTATCATAAAGGTCGTCTGCTTCGTTTACATTTGGTATAATACTCGCTAATCCATTTTTTAAATCCTGGAAGATCATGCTATCTAAAAGATCAACTTGTATTCTTCCTCTGACATGGTTTACCGTGTTTCCAAACTGGGCAACTTTTTCTGTTGCCATGTCTACAGCTTTCTGTTCTTTATCTGCCGCGGCTCCTGCTCCTTCTGATGTTTCCTTTAGAAAGTTTAAACTTGCCGCGGCCTGCAATCCTTGTCCTATCAAACCGCCCTGCATAGTCAATGCCTTCACTCCTGAAGCTTGAAAGGAATTGGCATATTCTGTCATTTCCCTACCAACTGTTACAGCAAAATTATTTCTTGCTGATTCAGACATGTTCTGAACATCCTGTGCTTGGTTCTTAAATGTATCACTCATAAGCATAAATGCTTGGGTCATTTCGTCTTGTGGCAATCCTGTTGACATATCAACGAGAGCATTTGCTAAATCTTTACTTCCTGCTGATGCTTGTGAAATAGCTGTGGCAAATTTTGGACCTTCTCTTGAAACAGCCATTTGAAAGTTAATATCTCTTAACCTAGCTTGAACATCTTGAGCTAATTGTTTTCTACTGACACCCGTGAGTTTAGCAATTTTATCAAGTTCCATGCTGTACGCCGCTGTGCCATCAACTAGATCTTTATTTGTAGTACGCTGTGATCTGCCAGTAACATGTATTAGTTCGTTGAAATTAATCAAACCTTCATTAAGTTCCTGTGTTGACAATCCCATCGCTAACAGTCTTTGTCCAGCGGCACCATTTCTTAAGTCTTTCGATAATGAAGCAAACTGTCTTGAACCACCTTCTACTGTTGGACCAAAAAGTCTAAGTCTTTCAGCACTTTGGGTAACCATGTTGGCAAAATCTTGTAACGGAATACCAGCATTACCAGCAACCCTTACAACTTCAAACATGTTGTTACCAAATGATGCTCCTGTGGATGAAAGTTCTCTAAATAGTTCTACCTGATTGTCTATAACTCCAGACAGCATAGTAAGTCCTGGAATAGGAAGATGCTGAGCAAAGTCTGTTAGTGTGTTACCGCCAGCAATAAGTTCTTTACCAAGGTTTACTGCGGCACCTACTGTGCCTGCTATCGTGGCATTTAAAAGACTGAATATTCCACCTGATACTGATTTTAATTTTTTACCAAAAGTAGAAACTTCTCCGGTTGCGTATTCTGCCGCTACACCCAGTTCATTTAGCTTTTTAGGATCAACACCCGGTCCACCTACGCCTACTGGTGTATTTGGGCCAGCACCTATGCGTTTTCCACCCAGAGCTTTAAGAATATCCCTTAAAGTTTGTTCAGAAGCCGCATTTTTGGCTTCAACTTCGCCTATTCCTGGTATTTCAACTGTTACTACTGCCATGAATTAAATACTCACATAATAAATTGCCATAAATATAATGTATGACTTACATACTATTTAGCAGGAGAAATAAACATGGTAGATAATACTATTCCGCCTACGATGGCTCAGGGCGGTGTTGGTGTACCTATGGGACAGCCTCAGGTTAACCCATTAAAGAAACACCTACGACAACCTAAGATCTACATTAAACTGCCTAGTCAAGGAAAGTACTGGCCACAGAACAGTATAGACATTCCTGAGACTGGGGAATTTCCTGTTTATGCAATGACAGCAAGGGATGAGATAACTTTCAAAACACCTGATGCGTTATTAAATGGACAAGCTACAGTTGATGTAATACAAAGTTGTGTGCCAAACATTAAAAACGCATGGATGACCCCTTCAATAGATCTTGATACTTTATTAATTGCTATTAGAATGGCAACCTATGGAGAAACAATTGAGATCTCGACACAGGTTCCTAACACACAGTCGACTAGAGATTTTGGATATAGCCTACAAAACATATACGATCATCTACAGTCAGCAAAGTTTGAAACCACACACAAGATAACCGGTTTTACTGTTGTAATCAAACCAATTACATACAAGGTACAGACAGAACAGGCTACAAAAGCATTTGAAGAACAGAGAGTTTTTTCAATCATAGACAGCGATGATATTGACCAAACTGTTAAGTTGGCAAAATTCCAACAGGCATTTCAAAAACTTACAGATATCAATATAAATGTTTTGATAGACAGCGTTGTTTCAATACAACCTGATGGTGATCCTGAAGCTGTGACCAATCCAGCATATCTAAAAGACTTCTTGGATAACTGTGAAGCATCGGTATTCAATCAAATCAGTACTTGTATCAAAGCACAAAAAGAAGCATTTGCTATCAAGCCAGTCACAATACAAAGTGACGAGGAAGAAATAAAAGCAGGCGCACCAGAAACCTTTGAAGTTCCAATTACTTTTGATCAGAGCAATTTTTTCGGCTCCGGATCTTAACGTGGTCACTCGATAAAATCCAAAACGAGGTTAAGGTCCTCGAAGGCGAGGTCAAGCAGATTAAGGCAAACTTGTACAGATTGTGCTGGTGGATGAGAGGATCCTTGGATCTATCTGACAGTTATAATTTATGTGCTGAGGACATTACTCTTTTAAACGATCTTGTGAAAGAAAATCTAGAAACTGCTAAAAAATCTGGACAGCCTTTTTTCTAGGCAGGTGTTTTAATCTTTTTGGATTTTGTATCTATCTTGAAACCAGCGTTTTTCAAAGTGTTAACTGCATTCTGAATTTCATCATCTGGCATCATGTTGTCATCACCAGCATCTGTTGCGTAGGCACTCTTCTTAGTGCGTTGTCCTAACTGTGATTGAAACCCTTTTCTAACAAAGCCTTTCATTACCTGTTTGACCTGTGCTTTTGTCAAAGGTATATCAACTTCATTCAGTATTGATTCCAGTATTGCTTCGCTGTATATTGAGTTTGACAATGGAAGTTCCATTTGTCCATCTGGAGTAAGATCTGACTTCTTAGGAGTAAATGCTTTCTTAGCGGCTCCCGCTACCTTGCCCATGCCCTTGCTGACCATCTTAGCGGCTTTGACGCCGGCGCCAGCCGCGGCTTTTGCGCCTTTCGTAACTTTTTTAGCACCCTTGGCTAGTATTCTACTCATGCTAGGATCTTGATTAATGAAACGCATCACTTCTGAAGGCTTGTTAGCAAATCCTTTTGATACCATGAACTGTCCTAAACCTTTAGCAGTCATGCCGCCTAGATCAGGACGCTGTTTAGCAACAGCAAAAAAGTCCTTGTAAAGGTCGTTTACTTCCTTGTCCAATTCCGCGTCTAGTTGTGCGGCCTTGCCCATAGCTGTGTTTTTGCCCAATGTACGCTTTAAAAAGCGAATTGGTCCTTCATTTGTCTTTTTTGACTCTGTTAAAACGTCTATAACCTTCATCCTGAACTCCTATTCCATTATATTTATGCTTTTGAATACATAATTACTTATTAAATAATCGACTATGATTACTAGATATCAGATAGTTGACCCTACGGGCAAGGTAGTTGATGAACTTAACTCGCAGGAAGAAGTCAACCAATACGTAGCAACCAAACGTGATCAAGACCCACATTTTCAATTCGAAGTAATTCCCATAGAAGTGAGTAGCGTGAAGCCTGGATTTGGCCGTGATCCTGATCTTCATTAAAGATCTCAACGATTGCGATGATCCGTGTGATGATTGTACGCATTGGATTGGATTGATCTAAAGATCAATCGTGTTATCGCTGTCGCTCTAACACTTGTTATTTGCTAGTATTAAGTGCGAAGCACTTACGTTTCATGTAGATTGTTCAGTCAGACGGAACCTATCCGCTGGTTCCATCTATCCCAAGCTTCATGTGAGTTCGCACAGCCGAGACCGGAAGTAGGTATTTGACTTGCTCCATGGGCTCTGACCTTTCCCAACCTACGTCGACATCACGAAAATCTGCGTAACCGGTTTTGCTACCGCAACCGCTTCGCGGATCTCGCTATCTCCCGCTTCGTTCCTTTGCTAGGAGTTTTTTGGAGCAACAGTTTAGTGGACACGCCAGTTCTGATGTAGCTCGTGGCTACACCTCAAAGCGGATCGAGCCTCCTCGATCAAACAGCGTCCTATATTGCCTAGATTTTTTTTAGTTGTTCTTTAAGAATTTTTGAACTGCCTACCCGCACATTGATGATTCCATTGTAGTATTCATCAGTTTCTAACACTCTGCGGTTGAATTGTTCCCTAGCCTCTAAATAACTCATTAAGCCTCTGCTTTGACATAGATACAATATTTCTCTTGTAAAATTTTCTGGTCCTATTTTTTCAACGTCAGCAATCAAATGATCTGAGGATCCCCAGTAATCTCGCCAATCGCTTTCTACTTTGCTTCTTCTTTTGTTTTTCTTGCCTTTGAGTGGTGGGCGTGTTTTCTTAAATTTGGCTAATTTCTTGCCTATATACTTTTTATCGTTGGTCTTATTGGTTATTAGATATACAAATCCCTCTATATCTTCGGGTAATTCTTCTATTTCTTTACCTTGGTAAGTCCATCGCATATGGATACTTACCCTAGCCTAATCTTCTGGGACGTCCTTTTTGGAATTATGCCTGTCGTGTACTTCATCCATGCGTTGTTTTGCTAAAGATCTTATTTCACGAAGCCATTTGCGAGTCTCTCTGTGTGTACGTACTGAATTTCTTGCTTCAAATGCTTCATTTGCCTTGAAATATGCCATATATGCCTTGGTTAACTTATCATGTATGTCATCATGCATTCTTTGCTATTCCTATCATGCGTTCTACTAGACTGCCGAAGCCTACTTGCCTCTGCATAGTCAAGAGATTTCTAATTCCCAAGCCTTCAAAACTTTCTAATGTTAGCTGTGCTACAGCACTACGGTGTTCACCATCTAATAGATCAACTAAAACTTTTGCTGTGCCTTTTGTTATCCAAGCATCTGCGTCATGTTTATAAGACATAGTTCCATCTTCATTAACTTTTCCTACGACCCAAAGGTTACTAGCACAACCTCTTATTTTATTTTCGTCTATTTTATCTTTATCTTCTAGAGGAGGTACTTCTCTAGCTATGTCAATAAGATACTGTAATCTATCATGCCCTTCTAACGGAGCCATTTCTTCACCACGATTTTTAATTTTATCTAATATCATCTTTCATTAAATATTTCCACGTCATTTTCATATGATGTAAAGCCGTTTTCCTTAACTACTTTTAGTACGTGTGTAACTCTACCAACCAATTCGTCCTTGTGCGATATGAGATAAACGTTTTTGTGACGTTCTCTACCCATCTTCTTTAGTATAGCTAAACTGTTTTCAACTCCACTAGTATCCATACCTGAATCAACAAGCTCGTCAATGAACAGTAAATTAATATTTTGATACAAGCTCTCCCAAACATCTCTGAAAGCAAAACTCATACCAAGAATCAACCTATTACGCTCACCTCTGGAAAGATTGTCAAAATCAAGATCCTGACCTAACTGTGTGATTTCAACACTCAAATCGTTCATAAACACAACTTGATGTGGAAGTCCTAGCTTGTCAAGATAATGTGTGAGCCTGTTGTTCAAGTATGCCAAGTTTTGATCAATAATCTTTTTACGTATAAAACTATCTTTGTTTGTCAATAGTTTTAATAAGAACTCTTGATGTTCTTTTAGATCATTGAGTGCGTTGATTGTAGTCCAATCAACTTCTTGGATTCCTGTTTTAGTCAAATCATCAATTTGTTCCTGATAAGGATCAGTTTCATTTTGACTATTTTCTAATGCTTGTTTAAGTTGTGCTACATTTTGTTTGTGATCATAAACTTCCTTGATAGTTTCATAAAAAGTATCAGGTCGGCCATTTATATCACCTATTTCTGTAAGCTCATTGTTTGCTTCGGATAATTTATCTGTTATTTCTTTTTGATAAGAAACAGCATCTTCTAATTCTTTGGATTTTTTGTTTTCTATTTCTTTTACTTTATCCTCTTGTAGTTCTTGACCACAAGCATAACACACAGCATTATCAAGTTCTTCAATATCTTTTTTAACTTTATCTACTGAATTGTTAGCTCTTAGCAATGTAGAGTCTAATGTTGCTGTTTCTTTCTTAAGTGTGTTAATTCTTGTGTTTAATTCTTCCCAATTTTTTAGTTTTTCGTGTTTTTCTAATTCACTATCAACGTCAAGATGTTCTAGTTCACTTATACCTCTTTGTAATTTTTCAAGATTTGTCTTTTTATTTGTTTCCCAAGCACTCTGTTTTATCTTTAAGCTATCTATAGTATCTTTAATTCTTTCATTACTTTGTTGCTTGGCATTTATATTTGCGTTTTCTTCTGTAATATTATCTCTAGTTTGTTTAATTTTTTCTTTTAAGGTTTCTGCTTTTTCAGAAAGTATTGTTATACCAAGTAGTTGTTCAATAATATCCTTTTGATCATTTACCTTCATGCTTAAGAATGGTTCTGTATATGTGTTTAAAGCAAGTATATGCTTAAACATGTTATGACTCATTCCTAACAGTTCATTTATTGTTTCCTGTGTTTTACGGCTATCACCTTGACTTTCGTCAGTCATTTCTTGTTCTTGATCATCAACAAAAAATTTCAGTAGATTAGGACCACGTCCTCTTTCTACCTTATAATCTGTGCCGTCTTTTTCAAAAGTTAAAGTAACCAACATACCTTTGTTGTTGGTTTTGTTAATTAAATTATTTCTTTTAATATTTGTTAGTGCTATACCATACAAAGCATAACTTAATGCGTTTATGATTGTTGTTTTTCCAGTTCCGTTTCGAGAACCCATATCATCTCCGCCTTGATCAAGATTTTCACCAAGTACAAGAGTAAGTTGTTGTTTATCAAAGTCAACTGCTTGGGTTTGATTACCCACACTCATAAAATTCTTTACTGTAAGGCTTTTAATTTTTATCATAGTTCGTCATATATCCTTAACAGCGTGTTTTTATCATATTGTTCAGTATCAATTGCTGTAATCTCCTTCGTTACAATCTGATCTACACTTTCAAATGTGCTTATATCAATATCAGTGTGTATCTCTTCATCCTTTTGACTTGGAATAAGTGTTATTTCTCTACAGTCATATTCGTTTACAAAAGTTTCTTTAATAAAACTAGCTTCTTCGTATGATATAGGTAAGTCAAGTGTAACTCTAAGATACATTTTACTTTTTAATAGTTTTTCTTTTTCATCTAACAGTTTAGAAAGTTTTAATGTTCTATATTTTGGACAATCATCCCAGTCTATGTATACTGGTTCCTTGTTGTTTTCTTTATCAAGGATCATCATGCCACGTTTGTCATCCCATGCGTCTGCGTAATTGTGCGGAAAAGCATTTCCTAAATAATGTATTTTTCCTTGTACCTGTCTTTTATGAAAGTGTCCTGAAAATACGTAGTCTTGATGTTTGAAGTGTTCAGCCTTTAACTCACCAGTATCTGGCATCTGTACCATAGCATTCATATAGAAGTTAGGAAGTTCAAAATGACCAAACATATATTTTGCTTTGATCTTAGAAATCTGTTTCCATTCTTCACCTACTAACCAAGGAACAAGAACAACATCATCTTCTTGTAATATTTCATCTACGTAAGTAATACCAGGAATGTGTTTACCAAACTCTAACGAATAGATATCGCGTTTATCTTTGTAATACAAGTCATGATTACCAGCAAAGAAATAAAATTTTTCAAATGCCTTACCTAGTTTTTCTAAACACCTTGTTGTAGTATCAAGTGTTTGTACATTAATAGTATTTCGATTGTGATGCCAATCTCCACAAAATATTCCAGTTTCACAACCGTTTTCTTTTGCTTTTTGGATAAACCAATCTACAAATTCTTCACAATCCTGTAAATGAACTTTACTGTTAGACTTCAATCCAAGATGGATATCAGTAAAAACCGCCGCTTTTTTAAACAAAATACAATCCTTCCTCTAGCATTATAGTAGAAAACTAAGAGTTTGTCAATCAGTTTTTTGGGCTTTTTGGGTAGCCAAATTATGGTCACG
>Ga0066364_10000147_pt1 | contig 13551 bp, 14 predicted proteins | sample Knorr_S7_td_Surf_FD_70970 | JGI IMG/M metagenome (GOLD analysis project Ga0066364, IMG submission 70970) | Marine microbial communities from Southern Atlantic Ocean transect - Knorr_S7_td_SurfaceA_ad_6m_LV_A | ecosystem: Environmental > Aquatic > Marine > Oceanic | place: Southern Atlantic...
AAATTCATCTCTATATTCAACTGCTAATTTAGCTGCCATAACACATGCTTCAGGATCGTCTCCATTTACATGAATTATTGGAGCCTCAATCATTTTTGCAACATCAGTGCAGTATTCAGTTGATCTTGCATCCTCCTTTAGACTTGTTGTGAATCCTATCTGATTGTTTACAACGATATGTACTGTGCCTCCAACACCATATGCACGTGTCTGAGATAACTGTAATATTTCCATTACAATCCCTTGTGCAGAAAAAGAAGCATCTCCATGCATGAGAATTGGTATTACTTTCTTATACTCTTTATCTTGTCTTCTGTCTTGTCTTGCTTTTACAGATCCTAAAATAACAGGATTAACTATTTCTAGGTGTGACGGATTTGAGCCAAGAGCAAGATGAACTTCTCCACCACTGGTTAATATATTTGAAGAAAAGCCTAGATGATATTTAACATCTCCAGTATGCTTAACATCTTCCTCAAAATCTTCAGCAAACTCAGTAAAAAGTTCACTTGGTTTTTTTCCCATTACATTTATAAGCACATTTAGCCTGCCTCTGTGAGACATCCCTAACACAAGTTCTTTAGCTCCCTTTGATCCAAAATCTTCAATAATTGTGTCAAGTAGTGGCACTAGCGATTCGCCTCCTTCAAGCCCAAATCTTTTGGCTCCTGGGTATTTAGATGCTAAAAATTTTTCCAAGCCTTCAGAATCAACTAATCTCTTTAATATGTGCTGTTTCTCATCATTATTAAAATCGTAAGGAGCAGATTTGCCCTCAATTTTTTCTAAAAACCAAGTCCTAATTTTACTGTTCATAATATGCATAAATTCATAGCCTATGCTTGCCGTGTAGGTTTTTTTTATTGATTTAAGAATTTCAGAAAGTTTTAATTTTTTTGAGTTCTGAAAGTTAGAGATTGAAAATTCTTTTTCAAGATCATTTGCTGATAGGCCATGAAACTCAAGCTCAAGGTCAGGGATATTTCTTTCTTCTCTAAGATGAAGAGGATCAATTTTTGCAACTTGATGACCTCTTCTTCTGTATGCGTTTATTAAATTTTGAACATCGGATGAATTTGTTCTTTCATTCTTTGATACTGTTTTTTCTGTTTCTACAATTTTGTTTTTGTATCGTGCGATTATTTTTTTATGGCTTTGATCCGTTTGACCGTTTTGAATAGAGTCGAAATATTTTTTCCACTCAGGTTTAATTTTTGATGGATCTTGTATGTATTGTTCGTAAAGATAATCAAGATACTGTGAATTCCCCCCATACTTGAAACTTTCTTCAAACCTCTCCTCTATTGATTTTGTCACTATCCTATTCTTCTTAACTCCTTTTTAATTTCATTGATTGCCTTGGAAGGATTTAATCCTTTTGGACAAACCGAAGTACAGTTCATTATCCCATGACATCTATAGACACTGAAAGCATCATTGAGTTTTTTTAGCCTTGCTCTTTTCTGTTTGTCTCTCGTATCTGCAATAAACCTATAAGCTTGTAATAATGCTGCAGGGCCAACAAATTTTTCTGGATTCCACCAAAATGAGGGACAGCTGGTTGAACAGCACGCACACAGGATACACTCATAAAGACCATCTAATTTGTCTCTATCCTCAGGAGCTTGTAATCTTTCATGTCCAGTAGTTACATCATCATCATTATCTAAGAATGGTTTAATTTTTTCATATTGTTCGTAAAATGGCTTCATATCAACAATTAGGTCTTTAATGACTGGCAAGCCTGGAAGTGGTCTAACTTCTAGCTTACCTCTTGTAATTACATCCACTACAGGAGTTATACATGCTAATCCGTTTTGACCATTCATATTTACCCCATCTGACCCGCAGACACCTTGAGCACAAGATCTTCTAAATGTTACCGTTGAGTCTTTTTCTTGTGCTTGTCTAATTGCATCAATTACCATCATATTTCCGGATTCAGGATAAAAGATTTCATAGTCAGACATATAAGGCCTTTCGTCTTTTTCAGGATCGAACCTATAAAGACTCAATAGAAATTTTTCTGACATTAATATACCCTTGCCTTCGGTTTAAATGCGTCAACAGTTTTTGGAGATAAATTTACTCCTCTTTTTTTAACAATTTTTTTGTCTTTAAAGAATAAAGAATGGCATAACCAGTTTTGGTCATCTCTTTCTGGGTAATCCTCTCTCGCATGAGCTCCTCTACTTTCTTTTCTTTCCATTGCAGAGTAAGCAGTAGCATTAGCAATATCTAATAAATTTAAATATTCTAAAACCTCTACTCTCTCGGAATTAAATTGATTTGATTTGTCCATTAGATGAATCTTTTTTGTTCTCTCGGTAATCTCCTCAAGTTTTGAAATGCCCTCTTTCATAAGTTTTTCATTTCTATATACACCGAAGTAATTTTGCATCACATTTTGCATCTCAGATCTAAGATTAAATACTGTTTCACCTTGTTTTGTATTCTGAATTTTACTGAATGTATCTAATGATTCTTCAATGTTAGATTTTGAAACATTCAACGAACTTGATTCTTTAGCGTTTTCATTAATATGTCTACCTGCTGCTCTACCAAAAACAACTAAATCTAATAATGAATTGCCACCAAGTCTATTTGCTCCATGCACGGATACGTTTGCAGCCTCACCGATTGAATATAGTCCATCTATAACTGAATCTTCGCCATTTTCCGTAGTAATTACTTGGCCATGCACATTAGTAGGTATTCCTCCCATCATATAATGACAAGTTGGAACAACAGGTATTGGTGCTTTAATTGGATCTACATCTGCAAAAGTCATTGATATTTCACGTATTTCTGGAAGTTTTTTCATAATAGCGTCTTCACCTAAATGATCTATCTTGAGTAGTACATGATCTTTACGCTCACCACACCCTCTTCCAGCTAAAATTTCCTGCACTATACATCTTGATACAACATCTCTAGAAGCTAAATCTTTTGCTTTTGGTGCATAGTTAGGCATAAACCTCTCTCCTTCTGAATTTATAAGGTATCCACCCTCGCCTCTACAACCCTCAGTCATAAGAGATCCATTTCCATATAATCCAGTTGGATGAAATTGCCACATTTCCATATCCTGCAGAGGATATCCTTGTCTCAGAGCCATCCCTAAACCATCTCCCGTACAAATTAGAGAGGTTGTATTTTGTTCATATACTTGTCCAGCTCCACCTGTAGCGAGTACAACTGCATTACACCTTATTATAGAAACCTCTCCAGTTTCCATATCGAAACAACTTAAACCTTTAATTGCACCTTCATCATTTTTTACGAGGTCGATCGCAAACCACTCATTTAAAAACTTAGTACCTGCTTTTAGATTAGCTTGGTAAAGAGTATGTAGTAGAGCATGACCTGTTCTATCAGCAGCAGCACAGGTTCTTGCTGCTTGCCCTCCTTCTCCAAACTCTTTTGATTGGCCTCCAAATGGCCTTTGATATATACGGCCATTTTCAAAACGTGAAAATGGTAATCCCATATGTTCTAATTCAAAAATTGCGTCTGGACCCTCGGAACACATATACTCGATTGCATTTTGATCCCCAATATAATCAGAACCTTTTACAGTATCAAACATATGCCATCTCCAATCATCGTTAGGATCTGCGCTTGCAATTGCACAAGTAATTCCTCCTTGGGCTGCGACAGTATGAGATCTAGTTGGAAATACTTTAGAGACAACAGCTACATCTAAACCTGATTTTGAAATTTCTAAAGAAGCTCTCAGACCAGAGCCTCCACCACCTATGATTGCGACATCAAAGATTTTTTCCGATATTGTTATTCCACCAATTTCCATTATCAATTTTACTTATACACAATTATAAACGTCATTTATTTAAACTTCCATTAAATAACTCAAAACAGTCACATAACTCAAAATAATTATCACCATGCATACAAACCCCCGATATGAATATCTAAGAAACTTTGCAAGGTGCTTTATACCCGGAAGAAACATGCCAATAGTTCTTTCAGTAAAATAATCATCCTCAACTGCTTTTAAACCTTGGAGTGCATGCCCAACAATTGCTATCAAAAATAAGCTGGTAAATATCTTCATTTGAATAGACCTTATATCAGTAAACCAAACTTGTGCATCAAGATCGTATGGTTTGACAAAATAACTTATAAGGATAATGAGTATATAACTGAGAATTATGAGCGAGCTAAAACGTTGTGCTAACCAAAGAAAAGTTCCCATTTACCAAACCTCCAGAATTAAAAAGAATGAGACCAGTAAAGTCAAAATAAATGTAACTGATGCAGTAGATTTTGCTTCAGAAAGCTCATGACCATAATTTGAAAAATCAGCAATGAGATGCCTCATACCAGAAAAGATGTGATAAGTTATTGAAAGAATAGATACTGAAATAAGAATCTTTACTTCAAAATTAAACTTTTCACTACTCCAATTAAGATCATTAGCTAGCAAATAGTCTGTTAAAAATAAAAGGATAAAAGTTGGTATGGCGATAAAAAAATTGACTATGCCTGAAACTCTATGGGTTATTGAAGAAATAGCTGTAATAGGCAACTTAATTAAAAGAAGATTTATGAAAGTTGGTCGCCTAGTCATTTTCAGCAGTATTATAGAATATCTTAATGCAATTAAGCGGATAAAATTAAGATTTATAAGGGTTTTTGGAGGTAATAAATTTAAGTTTGAAAGTTATCCCCAAAAGGCCTAATTTTTTTTGGTAAAAATTTATTAGAAATCTTTTATAGCTTCCTTCAAGCTTCTCAAGTGAGTTGCCATGGATTGTAATAATATGAGGATTTTTCCCTCCTTGATGTACAAATCTAATCTTTGGCCTAAATTTACCTTTAAAAGGAATAGATTTGGTTTCAAGCGCTTTTTTTAAGACATTATTAAGTTTGTTTGTTGATATTTTTTTATCTGCATTCTCGAGAACTCTATAAATGTTATCAAAAAGGTACTTAATCCCCTCCTTTTTCTTCGCAGAAATGAAACATATTGGCAGTCCATTTAACATAGAATCTTTATCAAGAGTCTTTTCAATCTCACCTAAGGTCTTTTTATCGATCAGATCTTTCTTATTGACAACAACAATCATCGCTTTACCGTTATCTCGAGCTTTTTCTAACAACTTTCTATCCTGGTCGAGCAAGAAACTTGATGCATCAAGCATTATGATAGATAAATCAGCTATTTTATTAGATTCCAATGACTTGATTACAGAGAATTTTTCCTCTTTTGATATAGTTTTACTTTTTTTTCTAATACCAGCAGTGTCTATAAATATATATTCTTTATTTTTGTAAATTATCTTAGTATCAACAGAATCTACTGTCGTGCCTGGAACATTAGAAACAATCATTTTCTTTTCATTCAAAATAGAATTTATGGTGGATGACTTTCCAACATTTGGCTTACCTAAAATACAAATTTTAGGAATGTTATTTTCAAAAAAATTTTCTTCTTCTTCCACTTTAGAGAACATAAGTTTGTTTAATTGATCGATTCCTAAATTATGTTCTGCACTCACCTCAATCTTTTCCTTAAATCCCAATTCTTCAAAAACTGAGGTACCTTCTAAAGTTTTAACATCAATTTTATTTATTACCATTATTACTTCTTTGTTACTTTTTCTTATGAAGGAAGCGATTTCCTTATCAAAAGGTGAGATCCCAAATTTTTTGTCAACTACAAATAAAATTACTTCAGCAATTTCTATTGCTTCATACGCTTTAGACAGAATCATCTCTTCAAAATCGTCATCTTTTGAAGTAAAAAAACCTCCAGTATCGACAAGGTTCACAAACTTATTACCCAAACGGACAGACGCAGTTTTTATATCTCTTGTTAAACCTTCTTCTTCAGAGACAATTGCAGATTTAGATTTTGCTAATCTGTTAAATATTGATGATTTGCCGACATTAGTTCTACCGACAAGTGCGACTGTTGTGCTCATTTACTTTAAGCTGAAACCAGCAATTGATCCGTCGATATCTTGTGCGAATAACTTATCGGAAAAAATAGCTATTTGTGAGATGGCTTTAAGATTAGTTTTTGTCAATCCCGTAATCATTCCTGTCTCAGCATCTAATTGGTGAATATAGCCTTCAAAGTCTCCAAAATAGATTTTGTCGTCACTTGTGATTAAATCTGAAAGACCTCTATTTTTAAATTTCTGACTTCTCCAAGATTCTGTTCCGTTCGATGCATTAAATCCTAATATTTCTTCGTCAGTATTTATTGAAAAGATCTTCCCTTTATTGAAGGTTATTGTTTTTGAGGTTGAATGGTCGACTGAAAAAACTTTTTCACCGCTTCTTATGTTAAATCTTGTTAAGGATCCATTATAGTTAGCAGCAAAGACATCTTCATTTACAGTAACTGCATTTGAATCACCGTCCATTAACTTTTCTAATTCAGTAGATCCTTTTAGTCTAGAAATAGGCTTTTCCCATAATTGAATTCCATCAATCCCTCTCACAGCTGCTAATCTTCCATTTGAAAAACTTGTGAAAACTAAACCCTCATAAATTGTTGGGGAGGCTGTTCCTCTTATTGAAAGAAGTGGAGCTTGTGCCTGCTTTTGCCATTTAGTCTCACCGGTCTGTAAATCTATGCCATACAAAACATCCGAAGAAGTCTGTAGGAATACAAGTGTTGAGGTTATTAAAATTTTTGAAAGCACCACATCTTCAAGCTCTTTTGTCCATTTAAGATCTCCTGTATTTGAATCATGGGAGTAAACGACACCATCAGCGTCAGCATAAAAAAAAGAGTTATACCCAACTGTTACGCCTGAAATGATGCGATCAGTCTCAAGGTCAAAAACTTCAGATAATTGACCTGACTCCATATCAATTAATTCAATTTGTCTTCCTTTTAAGTTAAAAATAGTGCCAGCATTAATGTCAAAAAATAAGTTTGATTCAATATTCTCTTTAAAGAAATCTAGATTTAACAAAGGCTTATCAGCATTTTTTTCCCAATTAACTTCAAGGAAGCTGTCATAACTCTCATCAAGTTTTACAGGTGCATTTGGATCTTCTTGGACTAAGCCGAGAGTTTCTTGAATCGTGCTTAAAGTCTGACAAGAAGAAAGCAAGAAAATGATAGTTAGTAGAAAAAAATTTTTCATGTTATTTGAGTGGTTTTTTAAGTTGTATTAAATTCTTTTGGGAATCATCCATATCAAATGACATGGCTATATCATAATGGTAATTTGCCATTTCATTTCTCTGAAAATATTTATAAAAATCTCCAGCAACATCGTGAAATCTCGAAGTATCTAATTGGTTTTCTTTGATAAAGCTTTCACCCTTATTAAAATCATCAAGTTCCATACAAAGCCTGACTAAATTTTCGTAGTACTGTTCAAGCAAGACTTTTTTTGTGTCCTTAGGGATTGAACTTTCAGTAACTTTGTAAAATATATCTTCAAATAACGTTCTAGCTTCAGAAAATTTTTTTTCATCCAATGCCTTTTTAGCAAAAATAGATTTAGTAATAATTTCAAATCCTATTGAATCAAATTCAAAATCAACATCATCTAAATTAACTGAATTTTCGTTGGAAAGTGAATTGTTTATTTCTTGAAACCTTTTGAATTCCTCTTCGTTGGCTTTTTCCTTTGCATAAAGAGTTATTGAGTTTATTAACAAGCCCAAGAAAACAGCAATTACAGTACCAATAAAGTACTTATTCTTCAAAAATTCTAAGATTCTATCTACCATTCAAAAACTCCACTAATTCACTCTCATTTAATTTTTTTTCAGTACCATCTATGAGATTTTTTAATTTAAATGAATTTGTTTTTTGCTCCTCTTGGCCGACTATCATAACAAATTTAAAGCCTTGAGAATCAGCTTTTTTGAGTTGTTTTGTAACATTTGCATTTCCAAGATAATTTTCTATAACTAATCCATTTATATCTTGTCGTAATTTATTTCCTATGTATTGTGCAAAATTCATTGAATCGTCACTAATACAACCTATGAAAAGATCTTTTGTTTTATCTTTAATTTTTATAATCTCAGCTAATCTGTCTATGCCAAGGGCAAAACCTATAGCTGGCAAATCTCTGCCACCTAATTCTTTTATAAGATTATCGTATCTTCCCCCACCAATAACAGCATTTTGCGACCCTAATCCGTCGACAGTAAATTCAAAAACTGTACCAGTGTAATAGTCTAAGCCTCTAACCAATTGTCTATTTATATCAAATTTTATTTTTAACTCTTTAAGGGAATTAACTGTTTTATCGAATGATTTTTTTTCATCGTTAGAAAGAAATGCTGATATATCTTTTGCACCTTCAAAAATTTTCCTAATTTTGCTGTCTTTTGAGTCAATTGCTCTTAAAGGATTTCTTTGCAATCTTGAATAAACTTTATCCTCTAAATCATCTTTGAAGTTCTGAAGATATTTTCTTAAATACGTTCTATAAGAATTTAGAGATTCATCTTTTCCTAAGTAGTTAATTTCTAATGAGTATTCGATTTCTAATTTTTCCAGTATAGTTTTGGCTAATGAAATGATCTCAACATCGCTTTTTGTAGATTCTTCACCAATTAATTCTGCTCCTGCTTGGAAAAACTGTCTTTTTCTCCCTTTTTGCGGTCTTTCATATCTAAACATTGGACCTAGATAAAAGAATTTTTTTATCTCATCATTCATCAAGCCATTTGTGATCAATGCTCTCACAAGTCCAGCAGTTCCCTCTGGCCTTAAACATAGCATCTCCCCATTTCTATCTTCAAACTCATATACTTCTTTTTGGATGATATCTGAACTTTCTCCAACTGATCGTTGAAATAATGATTTATTCTCTATTATCGGAGTTCTAAATTCTTGAAAGTTAAAACTTTTAAAAATTTCAAGGCAAGTTTTTTCCACAATAGAAATTTTCTCTACTTCCTCATCGTAGAGATCTGGCATTCCTCTTATTGTTTTTAAATCTTTCATTGTTTTAGTATTGTATTTCTTTTCTGCTCTGCAATTTTAGTCACTTCTTTAATTAGAGCATTTTCAAGCTCATTAGTTTCAACTTTATAGGCTGGCTTACCATTCAGATAAATCAGATGTTTTGGTGATGCTCCTGTTACACCTACATCTGCAACCTTTGATTCACCTGGCCCGTTAACATAACAGCCTATTACTGCCAGAGTAACCTCTTCTTTCAAATGAGAAAGATCATTTTCAAGTTTGTTGACCGTACTAATGACTTGAAAATTTTGCCTTGAGCAGCTTGGACAGGCGACAATTTTTACACCCCTTGATCGAATTTTCAAGGACTTTAACATTTCCCATGCTACGTTAATTTCATCAACTGGATCAGATGCAAGAGAAACCCTAATAGTATCGCCGATACCTTGCATCAATAAACTACCCAATCCAATAGAGGATTTTACAGTTCCAGTCTTGAGAGAACCCGATTCAGTGATGCCTAGATGAAGTGGTTGTTCAATCAATTCTGAAATTTTTTCATAACTTTCAACGGCCATAAAAATATCAGATGATTTGATGCTTAGTTTAAAATTTTCATAATTATTATCTAATAATAGATTCACATGTCTCATAGCTGATTCAACAAGCGCATCTGCGTTAGGTTCTCCATATTTTTTTTGTAAATCTTTTTCTAGAGACCCAGCGTTCACTCCGATTCTGATAGGAACATCAAGGTCTCTAGCAGCTGAAATTACTTCTTTAATTTTCTTCTCGTTGCCTATATTGCCGGGATTTATCCTGACACAGTCAACACCATATTTAAGAACTTGTAGTGCAATTTTGTAATCAAAGTGAATGTCTGAAACTAAAGGTATATTTGATTGTTCTTTTATGTGTTTAAATGCCTCAGCAGCGTCCATACTCGGAACAGAAACTCTTACAATATCTGCTCCTGCTTCTTCTAAATCTTTAATTTGATTTACGGTTGCTGAAACATCCAATGTCTCTGTATTTGTCATTGATTGGACGGAAATAGGAGTACCTCCTCCCACCGGTACATCACCTACCCAAATTTTTTTCGTATTTTTTCTTTGAACAGGTTGTTTATCCAATTTATTAACCAAAAATTTCTGTACTTTCAAAGAAATATGCTATTTCCCTTTTTGCACTTGTAGGTGAGTCAGAACCATGGACTGCATTTGCGTCAATAGACTCAGCAAAATCTGCTCTTATGGTTCCTGCTTTCGCTTCTTTTGGATTAGTATTTCCCATTAATTCTCGATTAAGCATAATTGCATTTTCTCCTGCTAATACTTGAACCACTACTGGACCAGATGTCATGAATTCTACTAATGCGTTAAAAAATGGCTTGCCTTCATGCTCAGCATAGAAACCATGCGCTTTTTCGACACTCAAATGAATCATTTTCGAAGCTATAATCTTCAGTCCAGCATCTTCAAATCTTTGCTCAATTTGTCCAATAACGTTTTTTGCCACTGCGTCTGGCTTAATAATTGATAATGTCATTTCCATGTTAATCCATCTCCTTAATCCAATTTTGCTGAATAGATTCAAGAATTTTTTCATTCACCTTATCAGGTAGATCATCAAAATCTTCAAGCTCTACAACTAATTTTCTTAAATCAACAAAATTTATCCACTGCGGATCAATATCTGGATGTTTTTCAGATAATTCAATCGCTATATCTAAAGTATCAACCCACTTAAGCATGTTATGTTAACTCAGAAACTTGGTTAATAGTATATTTTGGTATTTCTATGACAGTGAGGTTATCTACTGGAAAAACCTGACAACTTAATCTGGAATTTGATTCTAAACCCCAAGCCTTATCAAGCATGTCCTCCTCTTCATCTGAAGCAAAATCAAGATTATCAAATCCCTCTTTGACAATTACATGACAAGTTGTACAGGCGCATGCTTTCTCACAAGCATGTTCAAGATTTATTCCATTCCTCAAGCATGCGTCTAAGATAGTTTCGTTTTCTTCAAGCTCTATGGTTAGGCCTTCGGGACATATCACCTCATGAGGCAAAATTTTTAATTTTTTTTTTGCGCAGTTTTTTTATCTGAGTTAAATTTTTCATCTCTGACAGTAAAACTTTCTCCACAACCACAAACAGCACTAGCATTTGGATTTATAAATTTTACACCTTGATTTAAACCCTCAATTGTATAATCAACCTGGCTTCCTTTAATAATTTCTAAAGAGTCAGAAGGTATGAAGAACTCCAAATCGTCTATGGTAATTTTATGATCAGATTTATTTGCTCTGCTTGTAAACTCAAAAAAATATGAATAACCATTACAACCCATCTTCTTTACACCAAGTTTTACTTTGTTCTCTTTTCCTTGCATAGAGACCATATGTTTGAAATGCGCTAATGCTTTTGTAGTAAAATTTAAAGGTTCAGGTTTATGCTTTTTTGGATTCATAATCCGCTATGGCTTTCTTAATACTGTCTTCTGCTAAAACACTACAATGTATTTTAATGGACGGAAGTTCTAATAATTCTGCAATTTCTCTATCCTTGATATTTTTCGCTTCTTCCAAGGTTTTTCCGATTAGCATTTCAATCATTTGTTGGCTTGATGCAATTGCAGATCCACATCCATAAGTTTTGAATTTACAGTCTGTTATAACATCTTTATCATTTACTTCGATTTGGAGCCTCATTACATCTCCACAAGCTGGAGCTCCAACCATACCTGTTCCGACGTTTTTAGCATTAGCATCCATTCTCCCAACATTGTGAGCCTGTGGATTATTCAGTGTTTCTTCAAACTTTTGTATAACCTTTCTAGAGTACATAATTTATTAGTGGGTTACCCATTCAACTTTTTCAAGATCTACACCATCTTTAAACATATCCCAAAGAGGTGAAAGTTCTCTTAATTGATGAACAACTCTTTTAGTTGTTTCGGCGACCATTTTAACTTCTTTTTCAGTCGTAAATCTACCAAACGAGAATCTAATTGAACTGTGAGCTAATTCATCTGCACGGCCCAATGCTCTTAAAACATATGATGGTTCAAGACTTGCAGATGTACATGCAGAACCAGATGAGACGGCAACATCTTTTAGTGCCATGATCAAAGATTCGCCTTCAATATATGCAAAGCTGATGTTTGTAATATTTGGGATTTTATTTTTAAAGCTCCCATTAAGATAGATTTCTTCTATATCTGATACCTCTTTCCAGAACAAATCGGCTAATTTTGCGATTTTCTTATTATCTTTTTCCATTTCATGTGCTGCAATACGAAATGCTTCGCCCATTCCAACAATTTGATGAGTTGGTAAAGTGCCGGACCTAAAACCTCTCTCGTGCCCACCACCATGAATGAGTGCCTCGAGTCTTACCCTGGGTTTCCTACTAACATACAAGGCTCCAATTCCCTTTGGACCGTAGGTTTTGTGTCCAGAAAATGACATTAGGTCAACATCTAGCTTAGATAAATCGATTGGCAGTTTTCCAGTGCTTTGGGCTGCATCAACGTGAAAAATAATATTATTTTCTCTTGTAAATTTACCTATTTCTTCAATATCATTCACTGCCCCTAATTCGTTGTTGATGTGCATAATAGAGACAAGTATCGTTGTATCTTTTACGTGTTTCTTTATGCTCTCCAGAGAAATAACTCCATTTTTGTCTGGATCTAGATAAGTTATCTCAAAACCTTCTCTTTCCAACTGACGGCATGGGTCTAATACTGCTTTGTGTTCAATTTTCGAGGTAATGATGTGGTTGCCTCTGTCTTTATAAAATCTTGCTGCACCTTTAATTGCTAAGTTATCTGATTCGGTTGCACCTGAAGTCCAGACTATTTCGCGAGAATCAGCTTTCACTAGGTTAGCTACATGTAGTCTAGCTTTTTCAACAGCTTCATCAGCTTTCCACCCAAATTCATGCGATCTTGAAGCAGGATTACCAAAATTGCCGTCCAATAAAAGGCACTCGTGCATTTTTTCTGCAACTCTTGGGTCTACAGGCGTTGTGGACGCATAGTCAAAATATACTAGATTACTTTTCATGATTTAATTATAAGTTAATGTAGGGTCTTAGACTAATATTTAAATACTTATTCCAAGCTTATGGGCTACTATTTGATAAGATTCGACAACATCACCTAAATCTTTTCTAAACCTATCTTTATCAAGGCTTTCACCTGTTTCCTTATCCCAAATCCTACATCCATCAGGAGTGAATTCATCACCAAGAACAATTTGTCCATCTTTTCTTCCAAATTCAACTTTATAATCCACAAGAATAAGATCAACATCTGAAAATATCTGACAGAGAAGTTTATTTATAATCAGCGTTTTTTCTTTCATAATCGCTATTTCTTCCACTGTGCCCCAATTAAAGGCGATTATATGATTATCATTGATTAGGGGATCGCCCAAGTCATCATCTTTTAGAAAAAATTCAAAAAGTGGATTCTCAAACTTTAAACCTTGTTCAACTCCCAATCTTTTGCATATTGAGCCTGTTGCAATATTTCTCACAACACATTCAACTGGAAGCATATCAAGTTTATGCACCAAGCTCTCATTATCTGAGACGGTATCAATATAATGTGTATGGACTCCATT